>ENA-UOOA01001825-UOOA01001825.1-human-gut-metagenome-genome-assembly--contig:-P61old-NODE-1825-length-32298-cov-5.356294_pt1 | contig 32298 bp, 59 predicted proteins | sample MGYA00242467_ERZ724014 | MGnify/ENA metagenome assembly ERZ724014 | reverse complement strand
GGCATATAAAATGCTGGGCAACGGGTGGACGGTGGACATTATCGCCCACATTATGAGCCACTTTGACGGCCTGACGACGGATCCGGTTGAAGTGCTTTCCATGTACGACGGTATGAGCTGCGGCCATATCGCGCTGGACAAGCTGGGTGCGGCGGTCTCTGGCTATTACGCAACCGAGATTGACAAGTACGCAATCCAGACAACCCAGCACAATTATCCGGAGACGATCCAGCTTGGGGATGCGTTCCAAGTGAGAGAGGAGGGATGGACACCCTATGGAAGGTAAGAAAGCATGGTGGTGGATGGCGGTCATCGGCGCGGCGGTGCTGATCGGCGGGCTGTGCATCCAGACGGCAAGGCTCAGAGAGGCTCAGAGAGCGGCAATCGAGCCGGAATTGGCCGAGACGGTGGCGCTTGCGGCCCCGGAATGGTCCGAAGACGTGCCGCTGGACAGCGGAGAGCCCGAGCCGGAGGTCATCGACACTTCTGCCAAGGACGCGCTGGCCAAGATGGTCTGGGGCGAGGCCCGGGGGTGCAGCCGGAAGGAGCAAGCGGCCTGTGTATGGGTGGTGCTCAACCGGGTGGACGATCCCCGATGGCCGGGGAGCATCCTCGGGGTACTCACCCAAAAGGGCCAGTTTGCCGGATATGACCCAGAAAACCCGGTGGAGCCGGAGATCCGGGCTCTGGTGGATGACGTCATCGCCCGGTGGGGCATGGAGGCGCAGTGCATCGGCAGCGTGGGGCGCGTCATCCCGGACGATTACTTTTACTGGCAGGGAGACGGCAAGCACAACATCTTCCGCCAGGAATATCGAGACACGGCCACATGGTCGTGGGAAATGGAGGACCCCTATGTGGAGAAATGAGTGCCCGGACCACCCGGACATCGCAAGGGCGATGCGGGAGGGAGACCCGGAGGCAGCGCCGGTCTATTGCCCGGTGTGCGGCGCGGAGTTTGAGACGGCCTATGAGGACGCGGAGGGCAACATCGTCGGGTGCGACGAGTGCCTGCGGGCCATGGGGCCGGAGGAATATGCAGAAAGGCATGGTGAGAACTGGTGAATCTTTACGAGATCGACAAGAGCATCCTGGAGCTGGCGGACCCGGAGACCGGGGAGATCACGGACTGGGCCAAGCTGGAAGAGCTCCAGATGGAGCGGGACCAGAAGATCGAAAACGTGGCCCTCTGGTGCAAGGACCTCAAGGCCCAGGCGGCAGCCATCCGGGAAGAGGAGCTGGCCTTGGCCAAGCGGAGGAAGGACATCGATGGCATGATCGAGAGCCGGGAACGGTATCTGGAGGGGGCCTTGCAGGGGCGGAAGTTTGAGACCGCCCGGTGCTGCGTGAGCTTCCGCCGGACACAAAAGGTGGAGATCACCGACGAGCGGGCCGCCGTGGACTGGGCCCGGGAGAATGAGCGGTATGATCTCCTGAAATACACGCTGCCGACCATCGGCAAGAGCGATCTGGCCCCGCTGCTCAAGGCGGGAGAGGTGATCCCCGGGGCGAAGCTGGTGGAAACCGTAAATGTGGGGGTGAAGTAAATGCACCCGCTGGAGGGGAATTGCCGATGGGCAACGGCCAAAGAACAAGCAAACAACAGGAGGAACAAACATGTTTAATCCGGCAGAGCATTTGATGGACCTCAAGGGCAAGCAATATCTCCAGGTGATGTGGCGGCTGGTGTGGTTCCGGGAAGAGCACCCGCTCTGGAACATTGACACCAAGCTGGAACAGCTCACCGACACCAACGCGGTGTTTTCCGCAAAAATCAGCGATGAGACCGGAGCACAGAAAGCCTCCGGGTACGGCAGCGAGTGTGACAAGGATTTCCGGGACTACATCGAGAAGGCCGAAACCAAGGCCATTGGCCGGGCCCTGGCGATGCTGGGGTACGGGACGCAGTTTGCCCCGGAGCTGGACGAGGGAGACCGGATCGTGGACAGCCCGGTCCAGAGCGGCAAGCGGTCCGCGCCCCCTGTAAATGCTGCCGCCAAGCAGGCCACGGCCAAAGCTCCCGCCCAGGCGGCGGGGAAGGCTATCCGCTGCGAGGACTGCGGCAAGCTCATCCAGCCGGTGACGCTGCGGGACGGGACCATCTGGACGGCGGAAAACATCGCCGGGTACAGCACCAAGCGGTTTGGCCACACCCTCTGCGCCGATTGCCAGAAGCGGGTGGCCGACGCCGAAAAGCGGCTGGCAGAGCAGGAGAAGCAGGAAAATGCTGGTCAGTAAGGCCCGGTGGATGATGGACGGCGAGGGGACGTGGCTCTGCTTCCGGGCGGACAGCCCCCGGGCCGCCCAGGAGGTCATCGGCGAGATGGAGGAGGGCAAGCGCTATGAGCTCACCCTCAAGCAGCAGCGCAAAAAGCGGAGCCTGGACAGCAACGCCTACGCCTGGACGCTCATGGACAAGCTGGCCGAGCGGATGGCGCTCCCAAAGGAGGAGATCTATCGGGGGTATGTCCGCAACATCGGCGGCAACTGCCAGACCGTCTGCGTCAAGGCCGAGGCGGCGGAGACCCTGCGGCGGATCTGGCAGGGCAAGGGGCTGGGCTGGGTAAGCGACACCCTCCCCAGCAAACTGCCGGGATGTGAAAACCTGGTGCTGTATTACGGCTCCAGCGAGTATGACACCCGGCAGATGTCCCGGCTGATTGACATGATTGTGCAGGACTGCAAGGCCTGCGGGATCCCAACGGCCACGCCGGAGGAGATTTCCCGGATGATGGACCGGTGGGGCGCATGACCGGGCCGTGTGCACTGTGCGGGCGCTGGGGGCCGCTGGAGCGGCATCATGCGTTTGGCGGGCCGAAACGGCAGCTGAGCGAGCGGTATGGGCTCACGGTGGACCTCTGCCACAGCTGCCACAACGAGCCGCCCTGCGGGGTGCATTTTAACCCACACACCCGCAGGATCATTCAGCGGGAGGCCCAGAGGCGGGCCATGAGAGAGCAAACCTGGAGCACCGAGGACTTTGTCCGGGTGTTCGGGGAAAATTATTTGGAGGAGTAAACATGATCAACAGAGTAGTGATTCAGGGGCGCGTGTGCCAGGACATCGAGCTCCGGCAGACCCCGGGCGGGACGATGGTGACCACCTTTGCGGTGGCGGTGGACCGGTACGCCAAGGCCGGGGAGGAGCGCAAGGCGGATTTCCTGGATGTGGTGTGCTGGGGAAAGACGGCGGAGTTTGCCAGCCGGTATTTTGCCAAGGGGCAGATGATCGCCGTGGATGGGCGGCTCCAGGCCCGGACCTGGGAGGACAAGGACGGAAATAAGCGGAAGTCCGTGGAGATCGTGGCGGAGACGCTCCATTTCTGCGGGAGCAAATCGGAGACTGCCGAGCCCAGGGCGCAGGAGGGGTTCGCGCCGCTGGTGGATGACGACGCGGATCTCCCTTTTTGAGCATGGCCAAATATCCGGAGGGTGAGCGTATGTTGGGAGCGTATGCGTATAAGTGCCCTTTTTTTACCGGAGACAACCAGGCCCGGGACGGCTCGACTTTCTGGGTGCGGTGCGAGGGTGGGAGCTGTGTGCGGCTCCCCACCCGGGCGGATGCCGGGGCCTATGTGCGGGAGTATTGCGCCAGCTATGACTGGCAGCGATGCTCCATCGCCGCCGCGCTGATGGAGCGCTACCAAAAGGAGGAAAGAAATGAATAAAAAAGACGTGGAACGCCTGGAGGGAGAGGTGCGGGACCTCCGGCGCAAGCTGGGGGCGGCGGAAAGCCGCATGGAGGGGCTGGACGCCAGGGTTCGGCAGGCCGCACACACGGTGGCCGAGTATGAGGAGGCCATCGGGGATGTCAACCTCACGGTGGACGCGGTCATGGCGGAGACGGCCAGGAACTATGGGACCCCGGTGCTCCAGGATGACGGGAGCCTCAAGGGCTATCACCTCCAGCTGGGGAAGTTTGACCCCCGGGAGGTCATGCGCCAGTGGATGGTGACGGCCAGCCGGAGCGAGGACGGCGGGATGCTCATCGGGGTACAGGAGAGAGCCCATGAGTAAGTATCACGCCCAGCCCACCACCCGGCAGGGCATCCGCTTTGCCAGCAAAAAAGAGGCCCGGAGATATGAGGAGCTGATGCTCCTCCTCCGGGCGGGAGAGATCCGGGATCTCAAGCTCCAGCCGCAGTTCACCCTCCAGGAGAGCTATATCGCGCCGGAGGGAGACCGGGTCCAGGCCATCCGCTATGTGGCAGATTTCAGCTATGAGCGCCGGACAAAGCCTGACATCACCGGACAGGAGTGGTGGCTCCCGGTGGTGGAGGACGTCAAGGGGCAAAAAACCCAGGTGTATGAGCTCAAGAAAAAGCTCATGCGGGAGCGCAAAAACATCATCATCCAGGAGGTGTAAAAAAATGACCAAAAAGAATCTCAAGCGCGGGGAAGCGTACTACATCGAGGGGGCCAAAGGAGCCGCGGGGGCCGAGATGGTCAAGACCCGGCCCGGGATCGTCATCTCGGACCAGAATCAGGTGGAAGACAGCCATGTGGTCACGGTGGTCTATCTCAGCCACAAGGAGCAGACAAAAAACAGAGCCCATGTACCCATGACCCATGAGGGACTTCGCGGGTGGGCGCTGTGCGAGCACATCTACACGGTGGACATCGACCGGGCGGGAGACTACATCTGCACCCTCACAGACGAGGAGCTGGAGGCCGTGCTGTGCGGCGTGGACAGCGTCATCGGCGGAGATCCAGACAGGGATGATCTGCAAGGCTTTTTGGCCGAGGCGGAACGGGACCTGACGGAATTGAGAGGCCGCTATGACTGGCAGGTAAAGTGTACTGAGACGTGGCAGAGCAAAGCGGAGGAATACCGCAAGATCATCCTTGATGCCATGGCTGGAGGGTGTACCTGTGGCAAAAAATAAGGGTTTCCGCCGCCGGGATGCGGCCCAGAAGCAGCGGGCCATCGAAACGGGGATCACCATGCACCAGCTGGTGGGGCAGGTGGATCTGGATGCCCTCATCCTCACGCTGGCATATGGCGAGTGTATGGGCAATGACCGGTGGGGACGGGAGCGGATCGAGCGCTTTTGCCTGGAATGGCGGCAGAACACGGCCTATGTATACCGGGGGCTGGATCCGGATGATCCGGAGGCCGACGCGGTGCGGGCCGATGTGGACAAGCGGCTGTTTGCCAAGACCACGGAGGATGACCGGACGCCGTGGGAGGAGCGATACCCCATGCAGCAGCGGGAAACGCTGGAAGAAGAAACCAAAAGAATGAAGAATTGGAGGAAAAGAAAATGATTAAAGCAAACGTGAGCCGCGAAATGGTGAGCATCGAGGTCAATGGAACCCTAAAAGACATCCTGGTCGACAGCGCGCGAATGATCAACGCGGTCTATATGACCTTGCTCCGGGGAAACCCGGTCGGTGCCGAGGTGTACAAATCGATGATGCAAGGAGCGGTGAACGACCCGGAAAGCCACATCTGGAATGCCAATGAACAGGACGGCGTGGTGGTGGACATGGCGGAGCTCAAGCGCCAGATGGAAGAAGGGCAGTGACCATGAGAATCACTCTGGAGATCCCGGATGGTGCTGTTTGCGCGATCCTGACGTATGTCGAATCCACGAAGACCGGTATGCAGCTTGCGTCATCCACTTTGGACACTGCAGACCTGCGCGATGGAAACAAAATCAAATTGCCGAGACGGGAGGAGCAGTAAGGCATGACCGTGTGTATCAACGGGACGTGCCCGTTTGAGGATTGCAGCCACCACCCCGGACAGCTCAAGGGGATGCCGAGAGACGACACTGTGACGGTGATGTCCCTGGATGCCGTGTGCCGGAGGTATATTGGGTGGCTGGTGGACGAGCTGGCGGGGAGAGAATGACATGGCCGAATACATGGACAAACAAGCGTTTCTTGCCCACATGATGGGAACAAGCAGATATTTCACCGTCAAGTTTGACATTGAAGAGTTCACCGCAGCTGATGTAGCTCCTGTGGTGCATGGACTGTGGAAGAAGAGTGGTTCTTTGTTGGAGTGCCAATATTGCGGCGAGATATATTCACAGCTCGGAGGAAACGCTGGAAAGTCATGGAACTACTGCCCCAACTGCGGGGCGAAGATGGACGGAGTGGCTGAAAATGGCTGAATACTGCCCCAATTATGTGGGTGTGGCTTGCGTTAATGGCACTTGCCCTGTTGCCAACTGGGAAGCATACGCTGAGCGGTGTATGCCTGTCATTTCCAGTTGCCGGGACTGCGGCTATTATAATGGCTGTGCAGACTGTGCAATCTTTGACGATTGCGACCGAATTGAGGATAAAGAGGATTATCTGGAGGAGGATTAACAATGGACGCAGTAAAGTTTATAGATGAACTGGCGCGGATGTGTAATGCCTATAATCAGTGTCGCGGCTGTCCTATCACCGATTGGTGCGGACAAGGGCTTAGAGCGCAAGCAAAATATTCAACTGACATTATTTCCGCAGTAGAAAAATGGGCCGCTGCGCACCCCGTCAAGACACGTCAGAGTGAGTTTTTGAAGCAGTGGCCGAATGCGGCCGTGAACGAGGATGGCGTGCTTTTCTGCCCTAAGACCGTGAATACGGCGCATTTTTGTTGCTGTAAAGACAAAGGATGTGGCGATTGCCGCCGCGAGTTCTGGATGCAGGAGGTGGAATAACTACGCGCAGGATCGGCCTGATCGACGTTGACAGCCACAATTACCCAAACCTCGCGCTGATGAAGCTCTCGGCATGGCACAAGGCACAGGGGGACATGGTGGACTGGTGGACCGGCTGGGAGCAGTACGATACCGTGTATATGTCCAAGGTCTTTGACGAGACCTACACGCCGGATGTGGACGAGCCGTACAACGCAGACCGGGTGATCAAGGGCGGGACCGGGTACGGGCTGGACAACCGGCTCCCTCCCGAGATCGAGCACATCTGCCCGGATTACAGCCTGTATCCGGCGCTCACCCGGGACACGGCATACGGGTTTTTGACCCGCGGATGCCCCAGAGGATGCCATTTTTGCATTGTGGCCGCCAAGGAGGGCCGCGCATCATGCAAGCAAGCGGATCTTTCGGAGTGGTGGAGCGGGCAAAAGCACATCGTGCTCATGGACCCCAATCTGCTGGCCTGCCCGGAGCACATGGACCTCCTGGGCCAACTGGCCGAGAGCAAGGCGTGGGTGGATGTCAACCAGGGATTTGACTGCCGCCTTTTGACCCCGGAAAACATCGGGGCCATCAACCGGCTCAAGCTCAAAGACATCCATTTTGCCTGGGATTATATGCACGAGACCGAGCGGGTCCTGTCCGGGCTCAAGCTATATCGGGAGCTGGCGGCGCGGCGGCCCCATGGCAAGTGGGCGACGGTGTATACCCTGGTCAACTACGACACCACCTTGGAGGAGGACCTGTACCGCATCTATACCCTGCGGGATTTCGGCTATGACCCCTATGTGATGGTGTACGACAAGCCCAACGCGCCGCGGGAGGCACGGCTGCTCCAGCGGTGGTGCAACAACCGGCAGATCTTCCGGGCAGAGCCGGATTTCAAAAAATATGACCCAAAAGGAGGACAACATGGATAGATTAACAATCCCGGATGTGAAAGTGGATGCGCATACAACACGCAGAACAATGATTGATGCGGAAGCCGTCAAAGAACGCGCGATGGAAATTTACTGGAAGCTGAAAAAATATGAGGACACCGGGCTAACGCCAGCAGAAGTCCTCAGTATGTCGGCCGAGTGGTGTGCGATGATGTCTGTTTTGCACAGCATCGGAAGCTACGACAGACTGCGCGAGCTGGCCGAGGCCGACAGAGATGGCCGGGTGGTGGTGCTGCCGTGCAGGGTTGGAGACGGGCTTTGGACTTTTTGCACTCATCCAGTCGAGCAAGTTTACAGTTTTACTGTGACAGACATAAGTACACTTAATGGGCGAACTATGCTAAACACGTCGCGTTGCGGTGTTATAGATGCGCGTGATGTCGGCAAGACCGTATTCCTCACCCGCGAGGAGGCCGAGAAAGCATTGGAGGAGGCGAAGCGCGATGGCTGAACTGAAACCGTGCCCGTTCTGTGGCGGGAAAGATATCATCGTTCGTCCCGTGCAATATGCTGGAATTGTAAAGACACATTTTTATGTTCAGTGCCGAGAGTGTTTTGCGCAATCTGGCATGGGCTGGACAGCGAAAGCAAAAGCAATAGAAGCTTGGAACAGGATGGTTGACAATGGCTGAATACGTTGAGCGTGAAGCGATAATGGAGTTCCCAATCCGAAAAGACCGTTGCGATAAGGAGCACGCGAACGAGCACTTCATCTTTGGCATTGAATCGGTTCTGGAATACGTAGAGAATCTGCCCGCCGCAGATGTTGCCCCGGTGGTGCATGGGCAGTGGGACGGAAATGATTGTACCGTATGCAAACTCCCGTGGAAGTATAACATGGTGCAAGATGCAGATGATTGGGGGTATTTCGACCCTATGCCTGACTACTGCCCCAACTGCGGCGCGAAAATGGATGGCGACGGCAGCGGGAAATAAAACAAAGGGACCGGGTGACCGGTCCCTTTTGCTGTTCTGGGAGATTTTTGCACAGTGGTGGTGACATGGAGATTTTGGAAATGATACCATTGTAGCATGGAGCCCGGGAGAGCCGGGAAAAGGGAGCATTGCGGCAGGATGCAGGGGTGGGAGCAGCCGCAAGAAATCGGGCATGTGGATCACATCAGGCTCTTTGCTTCTACGCCGAGCGCATCGGCAAGGGCAATGATGTTTTTTGCGGTCAGATTACCGGCATCGGCCTCGCCAATCTCTACGCGCTGGATCTGCCGGATGTTGACGCCAGACAGCTCGGAGAGCCGAGCCTGCGTGAGCCCGGACATGCGGCGGGCCCACTCCAGCTTGGTGATGGGGCGGTTATGACAGTCACGCCCGTAGTTGACCAGGGAACAGACGGTGCAGTCGCTATCGCTGCGCTGGCAGTCTGCGTATTTTCTGCGCATGCTGCTCACCCCCTTAGCCTCTGGTCACAGGCCGCGACAGGTGGGGCTGGTCAGGGTGAGCGGCATCCCACGCATCCGCAAAGCTCTCAGCGCAGAACTCGACATCCACAGCCAGTTTGAGCGTGCCGTGATAGGTGATCGCGTTTGCGACGATGGCGGCGGCATCCCGTGTCATCCCCGCGAAATACAGCTGCTTTGCATAGCGGACGATGTCCCAGTAGGCGCCTTCCGCCGCATCATCCGGCGTCATAACTGGGGCGCCGCCCAGCAAATCGGCAAGAGGATTTTTCTCCCCTATTCTCGCGGTCCACCGGTCGATGATTTCCTTGGGGTTTCCGCCGAGGGAATAGACAAGGCCCCGAACTGTGGCGCTATGCAGCTGATCCATTCGGCTCACAAGATCAATTTTTTCCATTGTATGTTTCCTCCTTGACAGATTATCGGGGTTCTCCCCGCTTTTGTTTATGGCTCTATTATACGCTAATATTAGCGCGTGTCAAGGGGTAATCGAAAACTTTTTAAAATATTTTTTGCTCCGGGAGTACCATAACCGAAAAATGATACCATTGGAGCGTGGAGCCCGGTAGAGCCGACCATGTAACGGAGATGGGACGATAATGTAACGGGAGGGGTGCAAATAATGGATAAAGGCATGTTTTCTGACCGTGTCCGGCTTTTGCGCCGCCAAACCAAGAGGAGCGCAAGCGTTACATCTGAGTTGATTGGGCTCAGCCCGTCGGCGTTCCGGCGGTATGAGACAGGGGAGCGGATGCCGTCAGTGGAGGCCGTCATATTGATTGCGGACTACTTTGGAGTGAGCACGGACTATCTCCTCGGGCTCACGGATGATGTGCAGAGGGGGTGATCGGATGGCACAGGGAGACCTTACAGGCAAGCAACAGGCGTTTGTCCGGGAGTATCTGGTAGACTTTAACGCGACCGGTGCTGCCAAACGGGCCGGGTATAAGCACCCGGACATCGGGCGGAGGATCATCAACTCCCCCAGGGTGTCCGCCGCTATCCAGCAAGCCCGGCAAGAGTGCCAGGAGCGCTTAATCCTCGATCAGATGTATGTCATCAACAAACTCCGGGAGATTGCAGAGACCCCGGCATCTGATGGGCCGGACAGCGAGTTGCGTGTGAGCAACAAACTTAAGGCGCTGGAACTCCTCGGAAAGCACCTTGGGGCTTTTGACGGAAAGCAAGCCGGGAGTGAGGAGGTAAAGATCGTCGATGATCTGTAAACTGTCAGAGATCATCTCCCCCGCCTTTGCAGTGCCGCATAGGGCCATCAAGCGCGGCGAGGTAACAGAGCTGGTCGAAAAGGGTGGGCGTGGATCGGCAAAGTCATCCCACATGTCCGTGGAGGTGCTGCTGTTTTTGCTCAAACACCCTGACTGCCACGCCGTAGTGCTGCGCAAGGTGGGCAACACCCTCCGCACATCGGTCTATGCGCAGATCTGCTGGGCAATCGCGCAGCTTGGGTTGTCTACCCTGTTCCGGTGCACGGTCAGCCCCATGGAGTGCGTATACACTCGCACGGGGCAAAAGATTATGTTTTTTGGGACGGATGACCCTGGCAAGCTCAAATCCATCAAGGTCCCGTTTGGTTACGTCGGCCTGGCATGGTTTGAGGAGCTCGACCAGTTTTCCGGGGCAGAGGAGATCCGCAATATTGAGCAGTCCCTTTTTCGCGGCGGCCCATGCTCCCTGGCGCTCAAATCCTTTAACCCGCCAGCCATGGCCCGCAACTGGGCAAACCAGTATGTATTGGAGGCCAAGCCTGGCAAGATGGTGCATCATAGCACCTATTTGACCACCCCGGAGGACTGGCTGGGCCCGCGCTTTTTGGCGGATGCAGAGCACCTCAAAGTGACCAACGAGACCGCATATCGGCATGAGTACCTGGGCGAGGTCGTCGGCTGCGGGACACAGGTTTTCGAGAATTTGGACGTGCGGGAGATCACAGACGCGGAAATCGGCGGGTTTGACCGCATCTATAATGGTGTAGACTGGGGCTGGTATCCGGACCCCTGGGCCTATAACCGGGTGCATTACGACGCTGGGCGGCGGACGCTGTATATCTTTGACGAGCTGACCCGCAGACGGACCAGCAACCAGGACACGGCGGCGCTTGTCAAGGAGCGCTTGCAATCTGCGGATGAGCTCATCACTGCCGACAGCGCCGAGGAGAAGAGCATCAGCGATTACCGGGCCTATGGCCTGATGTGCCGAGGGGCCGAGAAGGGGCCGGGAAGCGTAAACTACTCCATGAAATGGCTGCAATCCCTGGCAAAGATCGTCATAGATCCGGCTCGTTGCCCTGACACGGCAAAAGAGTTTTTGGAGTATGAGTATGAGCGGGACGCAAAGACCGGCGAGGTTTTGCAAGGTTACCCGGATATCAACAACCATCACATTGACGCGGTGCGATACGCGACAAACAGGATTTGGAAACGGAGGGGACAATGAGCAAGATCAAGGCATGGATCATCAACAAGTTTTTGCCCGCCTGGTGCAAAGATACACTCATGCGGGAGAATCAGGCATTGACGCGCAAAAATCAGCAGCAGGCGCAGGAGATCGCCCAGCTCAGGGCCTATATTGAGGGGCTGGAATATGCCGTCAAGCGGCGGACACAGATCATCGTCAACAAGGGGGATTGTAAATGAGCATTGTATCGGCCATCTTTAACGCGGGCAAGGTCACAACCTTTGAGGAGGCGTTTGGTGTCAAAAACATCACCAGTCCCGAGATGCGGCAGGCAATCGCCGACTGGTACGGGCTGTATTACGCAAACCCGGTCCAGGAGGGCGAGGACCCCTGCCAGCGGATCCCGACGGCTATTGTGGCAAAGCTGTACAAGGCCGTATTTAGCGAGTACGACGCCCAGGCGGAGAAAACCGGTCCGAAGGGGGAATATATCTCCGACGTGCTCAATGGGCTGGACGCGGCAAGAAACCGGGCCGTACAGCAAATGCTCATTGGTGGGCAGTGCTACCTCAAGCCCATCATGACCAGACCCATGACATTTTGTGTGGTGGACCGGGAAAATTACATCCCTCTGGCCCGGGACATCGCCGGGAATATTATCGACATCGGGACGCTGGAGCAGACGGTGGAGGGCAGCGTGGTCTATACCCTCCTTGAGCGCCGCACCGTGGACGCTCTGGGTTATTTGACCATTGAGAGCCGCCTCTATCGCTCCAATGACAAAGCAACGCTGGGTGTGCCCGTCCCCCTTGGGGCGCTGGAAAAGTATGCGGAGCTCGTCCCTGTTTTGCGGCTGCCTCAGCCCGTGGGATCCATCGGGCTGATCCCCCTCTCCTGCCCGGCGGAAAACTGCGTGGACGGGACGCAGGACCCCGTATCCGTCTATGCTGCCGCCGTCGGGCTCATCCACAACATCAACCGCAACGAGAGCTTGCTCAACGGGGAGTTTGAGCGCGGTCAGTCCCGCGTGTTTGTCAGTTCTGATCTGCTCCGCAAGGACAGCTCCGGCCGCCGGACGCTGGATGACAACCTCTTTGTTGGTGTGGTGGACGATGACCCCGAGGCCGTCGGCATGACCATCTTTTCCCCGGCTCTAAGGGAAGCCAATTTTTTGGCCCGTAAAACGGAGTATCTGCGCAACGTGGAGAGCCTGATCGGGCTCAAGCGCGGTCTGTTGTCTGAGGTGGAGACCCAGGAAAAGACAGCGACCGAGATCACCAGCAGCGCCGGGGAGTATAACCTGACTGTCATTGACTTCCAGCGGGCGTGGGAAAAGGCCGTGCGGGAGGCCGTGCGCGTGTGCAACGTGCTTGGCCAGATGTACGGATTAACGTCCGGCGGAGCAGTGGATCCCGACACGGATATCTCCATCAGCTGGGGCAACGGCATCCTCTACGACGAGGACAAGGAGTGGTCCACGCTGATGCAGATGGTGGCGGCGGGCATCCTCAAGCCCGAGATCGCCATCGCCTGGAAATATGACCTCCCCTGGGACAAGCCGGAGGATCTGGCAGCCATCCGGGAGAAATATATGCCGGATACGGAGGGCGACGCCAATCAGAGCGAGGACTAACCGATGTTGACGGCAGAGCAGATCGCGGCGTATCGTGACGCGGCGGCCATGCTCACGGATCCGGTAAATGATTACATCATCCGGGACGTGGCACGGCGTATTGCACAGGCGGGGCAGCTGACCAGCACGGCGCAGTATGAGTTTTGGCGGATGCAGCAAATGGGGGTTTCTCAGCGCGAGGCAAAGAAACGGCTGAAACGGCTCCTGAATGTGTCGAACAAGGAGCTGCGGGAGCTGCTTACTCAAAGCGCGGAAACGGGATATAACTTCGATTTGAAACGGTTGCCATATGTACAGGCGGTTCCGTTCCACAGAAACGAAGCACTCCAGCAGATCGTCTCTGCTGCGGTCAAGCTGGCCCAGGATGATTTCCGCAATCTCACCCAGACGCTCGGGATGGTGAGCCGCACGGGGAAAGCACTCCCCCTCCAGGAGGCGTATTTGGAAGCCGTAGACGATGTTTTCAAGCGTGTCATCACCGGCGCGGCGGATTACAACACGGCAACCCGGCAAGCCTGCCAGACCTTGTATGACAGGGGGTTGGTGGTCATCGACTACGAAAGCGGCGTGCATACCTCGCTGGAAGCCGCTGTGCGCCGGGACATGATGGGCGGTCTGGGGCTTATGCAAGAGCAGATCAGTGCAGAGCTCCACGACCAGGCCGGGGCGGACGGATGGGAGATCTCGGCCCATGCCAACAGCGCTCCGGATCATGAGCCCATCCAGGGCAAGCAATACAGCGACGCGGAGTATACCGCCCTAAACAACAGCCTCGTTCGGCGGATCGGGACGCTCAACTGCGGCCATGCGGCATTTCCGATCATCCTGGGGGTGTCTGATCCCGTCCACAGCCCGGCAGAGCTGGAGGCCATGCGCAAGGCCAACGAGGACGGCGTGACGGTCAATGGGCGGCATTACACCGGATATGAGGCCACCCAGGCCCAGCGGGCGCGGGAACGGGAGATCCGCAAACTGCGCCGCAAGGTGGCCGTAGACGAAGAGCTGGCAAAAGCCGCGCCGGATGGGCAGGAGAAGGTCAAGGCAGAACAGACCCTTCAGCAGAGCCGCATCAAGCTCAAGGTCAAGGAGCAGGAATATAAGCGGTTTTCCAACGCTGCCGGGCTCCGGACGCAGAACGACCGCCTGATGACCATCGGATATGGGCGCGGGCAAAGCGGGAGAGCGCGGGCAACTGTTGACAAATACAGCACTGTCAGGTATAACAAAGATGGTACGGTGCGGGTGACGGATGACTGGACGTCGGTGGACAAACCCCACATCCCCCTCCGATATGTGCCAAATGCCGTTGCGGATTCCGTGTCGCGGCGCGGAACGCAAAGGGACCGCACCTTTTTTGACGCAAACGGATACCAATATCTCCAAATCAGCAATGGCCCGCACAGTAACCTCAAGAAACACCCGTTCGGGGAGCACGGGGAACATGCGCATGATATACGAATTGTGAACGGAGAACCAGAGAGAACGGTCCGAGAAATTAGCGAGAAAGAGCGAAGGGAGAACGCGGATATACTATGAAACTGGAAGAACTGCGTGCTTGGGTAGCAGAAATCGCACAGGATATTACGTTTTTCTATCACGACAAATGCGGGTCGATTTGCCCGTTCAGAAAAGACGATATTTCGTTGTGCTTCAACGAGGAAGAGGTGACCGTCCATTCGGTGGATGAAGTTTTTACCACGCCTTTTATCGAGGGGAAGACGCTCTCTGAGTTGTGCGAAGAGTTAGAGTTTGGCTAAACTAAACATAACGATGAAGAAGACAGGCTTGTGCCTGTCTTTTTTTATGCCCAAAATGCGGCGAGTGCGCCAATCGGAGCAGCGAAAAAGGGGAAATGTGGTAGCGTATAGCTAACAAATCGCCCCCGGCGGCGTCACAGCCGGAACCGCAGGCGGATGCGACCCGCGTAAAAAAGCGAAGCGGAAGGAGAACAAAATGAAACGGGATTTCCTGCGAAACTTTAAGGTCGGAGACCAGGAACTGAGCAAAGAGATCATCGACGCCATCATGGCCGAGAATGGGCGTGACATCGAGGCCGCCAAAGCCCCTTATGCGGACTATGAGGCCATCAAAGAGCAGCTTAAGACCGCACAGGACGGGCTGAAAGCCTTTGAACAGGTGGACGTGTCGGAGCTCCAGGGCAAAATCAAGGCGCTCCAGGATGACCTCTCCCAAAAGGACAGCGAGTGGCAGAAAAAGGTTGATGCCATGGCCTTTGACGGACGGCTCAAGGACGCGATCACGGCAGCCAAGGGCAAAAACGCCAAGGCAATCGCCGCCCTCCTGGACGTGGACACCCTCCGAGCCAGTAAAAACCAGGAATCCGACATCCGGGCCGCCCTGGAAGCCGTGAAAAAGGATAACGATTACCTTTTTGACGCAGACCGGCCCGCAGGCTATGCCGCCGGGACCGGAGGAGCCGGTCGTGGCGGGAAGTACTCGCCGGAGGAGGCAGCAATCCGCGCCGCCGCCGGTCTGAAATCGGAGTAAAGAAAGGAAGTATCGCACATGGCTAACGCTATTACCCTTGCCCAGAAGTTTATTCCCATCCTGGATGAGGTCTACAAGGCCTCGTCCCTCACCGCCATCCTGGACGGTGCTGCCGAGCTTGCCCGCCAGGGTGCCAACGCCAACGAGCTCATCATCCCCAAGATCGATATGCAGGGCCTCGGCAATTACAGCCGGAACGGCGGGTATGTTTCCGGCGACGTCACCCTGACCAACGAGACCGTACAGTGCAACTTTGACCGCGGTCGTATGTTCCAGGTGGACTATCTGGACGACCTGGAGACTGCGAGCATCGCCTTTGGCCGTCTGGTTGGCGAGTTTATCCGCACCAAGGTCGTCCCCGAACAGGATGCTTTCCGGCTCGCGAAGTACGCCTCCACCACCGGCATTTCCAAGGTGTCTGCCGGGGCAACCCTGGCCGATGGCGCTGCCGTCATCGCCGCCCTCCGCAAGGGCATTACCGGCATGGACGAATCCGAGGTCCCCGTGGATGACCGGTATCTGTTTATCACCCCGACCCTCTATGGCATGATCCAGGATATGGACACCACCAAGAGCCGCGAGGTACTGGCCCGGTTTGCCTCTGTGGTCCAGGTCCCCCAGACCAGGTTTTACACCGCCATCACCCAGTATGATGGCACCACCGCCAGCCAGACCGCGGGCGGCTACGTCAAGGACGGCACCAGCGGCAAGGATATCAACTTTATGATTATCCACAAGCCCGCCGTCATCCAGTTTACGAAGCACGTCGCGCCCAAGATCATCGAGCCCGCCCAGAACCAGAACGCCGATGCGTATAAGTTTGGATACCGCAACGTTGGTATCGCCGATGTGTACGAAAACAAGGTGGCTGGCATCTACCTCCACCACAAGGCGTAAGGCATGAAGATCGACAAGCGGTTGCTCGATCTGACGGACCCGATGGCGACGGAAAACTTTAATCGCGTCCTCAATCTCGCTGCCGTGTCCGCCGTCACACTGACGGCGGATGCGTCCGGCAAGATCACCGGCGGCACCATGACGCTGGAGGGCGGGAAAAAGGTCCCGATCACCGTCGAGACAGCGGGCAATTAAGGAGGAGCGCACATGGTGGCGTATAACTTTTATCAGTCCGAATACTGCGGCACATCCATCCCGGTGGAAGAGTGGCAGAGATACGCCCTGGAGGCCACGGCTCAGCTGCGGCGATACCAGCGCATTTACACGGTCACCGCTCCGGATGAGCTGGACAAATGCCCGGAATGGGCCGAAAACATGGCGATTTGCGCCATGGCAGATGTGTCGTGCTACTTCGAGGCCGCGCAGAACGGCGATAACGTCACCAGCTCCACCATTGGCAGTGTGTCCAGCAGCTATGGCGGCAGTGCCGCAGCAGTGGACTTATCCCGTGCCTCCAGGGAAAAGGAACTTCTGCGGGCCGCAAGACTGTACCTGGATATTTACCGGGGGGTGAGCCGATGCTGAGATTGCACCGGCGCACCTCTCCGGTAAGCTATGACAAGTGTACCCAGACGGTGACGGTCTATCACAAAAGCCAGGACGGGACGATCTCCCGCACTGTCATCCCAAAAGCCTTTTTAGACTGGCACAAAACCCAATCCATCGACAAGACTGGGAGCCGGGAGACCAACGGGTTTTTGCTGGTCATCCCCTGCGGCGTATCCCCGGTGATGGTCGGTGACAAGATCATCCTGGGAGAGGGCCCGCAGATCACCACCCGGGAGGAGTGGGCGGGCTTTATCCCCGCCAAATATCCGGGGCTTGTGGTTGCGGCCACGGTGGATCCAAAGTACTGGCGGGGGAAGATGGTACATGTGGAGGTGGGCGGCTGATGGCAACGCGCGTCTACGTCAATATGCAACCCATCGGTCAGATTTTGGAGCGCCACGGCCTAAACAAGGGCGGGCGCGTCCAACAGTTTTTGACGATGGAGTGCAGCAAGCGCATGACGGACTATATGCCGTTCCGCTCCGGGGCCCTGGCAACCAAGCTCAAGGTGGTCACCTCTGCAACAGAGATCACGGTATACGGGCCCTATGCCCGGTATCAGTACTACGGCAAGGTCATGGTCGGCCCCGCGCCCAAGCGGGTGACGGACAAAGACCTGACCTATGACAAGACCAAAAACCCCAAGGCGGGGCCCTTTTGGGACCGCCGCATGATGGCGGAGCAGGCACAGGCAATCGCCAAAGCGTGTGAGCGTTATCTCCGCCGGGGAGGTTGATATGACGGCACTGGAAAAACTCAGAAATTGGATCTCCACGTTTCCGGACTATGACATCCTTGCAGTCCTAAACGTGGATTATACGGACCAGATCCCAAACAACGGCGGGCTCTTCCCTTCCGGGCTGGTCGAGGTGTCCCGGAAACAGGACATTTTGGGCAACTCGGAGATCGCAAACCAGTACAATTTCGGTTTGTACTGCGTTTTTGAAAAGCCTCCCGGGGATGACGCTGCATCCACCATCAATGCCGACTGGGTGTCGGCGTTCCAGGAGTGGGTACAGGACCAGAGCGCCAGGCGGCTGGCCCCGGTGTTTGGGGATGACCCGATGACGGAAAAAATCACCGCACAAAACGGGATGCTGTATCAGGCGGAGGCCGAGGGGCTTGCCACCTATATGGTGCAGATCACGGTTGAGTGCACGAAACGAATCGAGGTGTAACATGGCAGACGCTACTTTTAACATGACGAAGGGCGCAACCACTGCCCGAAAAACGATGCTGGCCCTGCTCAACGTCGGCACCAGCTCTTCCTCCCCCACCTTGGCCCCTATGGGCATCAGCGTGGAGGACAGCTCTATCGAGTACGACTGGCAGGAGGAGAGCACCACCGACATCCTGGGCAACACCTGGAACACGGCCAAGGCTCCCAAGCTGACCCAGACCTTTGATGCTTCCGCCCTGCGCGGCGGCGATGAGGTCCAGCAGAAAATCTGGAGCGTTGGCGTCAAGGACCAGGACGTTTCCGCCATGACCAACATGGACGTGGTGGTAGCCCATTTGTACGAAGGGGACAGCACTTCCGGCTTTTTCGCCGAGCGCTACCCCGCGAGCATGGTCAAGCCCTCCGGGCTGGGCGGATCCGGCACCGTGGACATGGGCTATGACGTGTCCTATGGCGGCGAGCGCGAGGTCGGCACGGTCAAACAGGCCTCCGGCGGAAGCTGGACCTTTACCAAGGCGAGCTCCTGACAGACAACAGCAACACAACCGGCGGGGCGAGGCATGACCAAACCCCGCCATTTTTTACAAGGAGGACCAACATGGAGGAAAACAGCAAGGCCGTGCTGTCTTTTGACACCGGCATCAAGACTTTTGAGATCAACGGCGGCGAGACCGTGCGCTTCAACCCTACGGACAGTTTCTTTGTGGAACGTCTGTTCGATACTTTTACCGACCTGGACAAAAAGCAGGAGGAGTACAAGCGGGAGGTCGCTGCCGTAAAGGATAACCGGGAAATCTTTGAGATCGCCCGGAAGCGAGACCGGGAGATGCGGGAGATGATCGACGGCATTTTCGGGGCGCAGGGGCTCTCTGACGGGGTTTTCGGCGGGGTCAATGTTTATGCCCTTGCGGACGGGCTCCCCCTCTGGTGCAACTTTTTGATGGCCGTTATGGATCAGGTAGACACCAGTTTTGCCCAGGAGCAGAAGCGGGCAAACCCCCGGCTCCAGAAGTATATCGCTCGCTACCAGAAGAATAAATGAGTTACCCGTGGGAAGAGCTCCTTCCCAAGCGCGTGGAGCTTGCAGGGGAGCCGTTTGACATCCGATCCGACTACCGAGACATCCTCAATATCTGTGCCGCTCTGAGCGACCCTGAGCTCTCGGAGAGCGACAAGGTGGCCGTAATGCTCACGGCATGTTATGAGCATCCGGAGGACATCCCCCCGGATGCGGCCCAGGAAGCTGTGGAAAAGTGCCTGTGGTTTATCAACTGCGGGGAGGAAAACAGCGGGCGGCGGGCCCCGAAGCTGGTGGATTGGGAACAGGATTTCCGGCTCATCGTCGCGCCGGTAAACCGGGTGCTGGGGAAGGAATGCCGGTCGGTGGAATATCTCCACTGGTGGACGTTTGTGTCGGCTTATTACGAGATCGGGGATTGTCTGTTTGCCCAGGTGGTGCGCGTCCGAAGCCTCAAGGCCCGGGGGAAGCCGCTGGAGGGCGCTGACAAGGAGTTTTACCGGGACAACCGGGCGTTAGTAGATTTTAGGGCCGTTTATACTGAGGCGGAGAAAGACCTCCTTCGGGAACTCGGCCTGACGGATTGACAGGAGGTGGATCATGGCAGCGGACGGGACGATTATTTTCAAATCCGACCTGGACACCAAAAAACTGGTCAAGGAGCTGGAAAAAGCCAAGGCAAAAATCAACAAACTGGAAAAGAGCCTTGAGAATATGGGCGGGCAGAAAAGCCAACTGACGGAACAGTTTGAAAAGCTAAGTGTGACGCTGGATGAAGCAAAAGCAAAGCTCTACGAAATGCAGAACGCCGCAAAGGGAACCTATGGCAAAGAGCAGATCTCCGAGCAGCGGGAGCGCGTCCGGGGCTTGCAGACGGAATATAACCGCGTAGCCACGCAAGTGGAAACGCTGGAAGCAAATATGGGAAAGGCATCCGAGGAACTTGCCGAAGCGAAAGACCATGCCGGTGGTCTGGAGCGGCAGCTTGCCGAAGCCACGAGTGCAGGGGCGAGAATGCGGGACGCTATGGCCGAAGCGGATAAGCGCCTCGGGAAGATCGCAAACCGCATGAAACTTCTTGCCCGTCGCGTTTTGGTGTTTTCCGTCCTTCTGTCTGCGCTCCGGAAGGTGCGGGACTGGATGGGCGAGGTGGTCAAGAGCAACAGCGAGGCATCGGCGGCGCTGGCCAGGCTCAAAGGAGCCCTTTTGACGCTGGCACAACCGCTGGTCAATGTCATCATCCCGGCGTTTACGGCCTTTGTAAACGTCCTGACCAAGGTGGTATCGGTGCTGGCGGCGGTGGTGTCCTCTGTATTTGGCACGACGGCCAAACAGTCCGCGGAGGCGGCAAAAAACCTCTATGACGAGCAAAAGGCCCTCAAGGCCACAGGCTCGGCGGCGAAAAAGGCTGCGGGGCAGCTGGCATCCTTTGATGAAATCAACAAGCTCACGTCCAATGATTCGGGCGGGGGCTCGTCCTCTGGCATTTCCCCCGATTTTTCCGCATTGGAAAAGGGGATCGACCTCACCGGCAAGATCGGCGAGATCACGGCGTTTGTCAGCGCGTCTCTGCTGGCACTGGGCGCAATTTTGACCTTTTCCGGTGCAAACATCCCGCTCGGCCTGGGCCTGATGGCCGCCGGGGCCGTCGGTTTGGCGGCTGTTGCAAAGGAAAATTGGGATTATATCTCCTCTCAGCTTATGGCCCACATGAACGACATTCTCGGCGACATCATGGCTGGCGGCGGGATCCTTGCCGTCATCGGTCTGGTGCTACTGTTTACCGGCCATGTGGGGATCGGCCTGGCGCTGTTCCTTGCAGGGGCCGCCGCTTTTGCTACTGCGGCATCGTTCCAGTGGGGCGGCATCGAGCAAGACATCAAGACGGTCATCGGCAAAATCACCCTGATCCTCGGCGGTGCTTTGCTGGTACTGGGCGCGGTGCTTACGTTTACCGGCGTCAATCTGCCTTTGGGCATCGCACTGATGGCCGCCGGGGCGGCTGGGTTGGTTACATCCGCTGTCCTCAACTGGGATAAGATCACCGGGACGCTTAAGCCTGTCATCTCCAAGATCATGACGGCAGTTGGCGGCTCTCTGCTGGTATTGGGCGCGATGTTCGCGTTTTCCGGGATCAATATTCCGCTGGGTATTGCCATGCTTTTAGCTGGCGGCGCGAGCCTGATCTCGGTTGGCGCGCTCAACTGGAATGCAATTCTTGACAAATTCAAAGAGATTTGGAAAGGCATCAAGAACTGGTGGAACACCGATGTTGCAGAGTTTTTCACTGCCGAATACTGGAAAAACGTCATGAAAAAGATCGGAAACGGAATCGTCAGCGTGTTTTATGGCGCGGTCAACGTGGTAATCCGCGGGATCAACTGGCTTATCTCGAAGCTCAACACGATCTCCTTTGCGGTCCCGGAGTGGGTCCCCATTATCGGCGGGAAAAAGTTTGGATTTAACATCTCGAAAGTGAAAGAGATCGCAATCCCCCAACTTGCCGCCGGTGCTGTGATCCCGCCGAACCGGGAGTTTATGGCTGTACTCGGCGACCAGAAGAGCGGGCGCAACCTGGAAGCCCCGGAAAGCCTCATCCGCCAGATCGTCCGGGAGGAATCCGGCGGCGGGAGCGGCGACGTGTCCGGCATCCTCTACGCCATCCTGGAGGCTATCCGGGAGGGGAAGGTGCTCTCCTGTGACGACAAGACCCTGGCGGCGGTCGTGGGAAGAGCCCAGGCGCGGCAGATGCGGGCCAAGGGCGGCGGCTCCCTGGTGGATGTGTATTAAGGAGGCGACATCATGAAACCAGTGCTGAAAATCAACGGGACGGACTACACGGACCTCCTCCCCGCGTCCGGCATCCAGATCTCCCGGAATGACCTGGACGCGGAGAAATCCGGACGGAACCTCAACGGCAAGATGTTCCGCCAGCGGGTGGCAGTCAAGGTCAAGCTCCAGATCAGCGGGCTCCGGCGCATGGACCACGCCCGCATGATGCAGCTTGCCGGCGACCTGGACCAGACCTTTGTCCAGGTGGTCTATCTGGACCCCAAGACCGGCGTGACCACAAAGACGTTTTACGGCTCCTCCATCTCGTCCACCATCCAGATCTATGACCGGGTATCGGACAAGACCTATTGGGAGGGGACGAGCTTTAACCTCATCGAGCAGTAAGGAGGGCGTATGCAAAGCACAAGCACACTGTATAAGACCATGCTTGCAGGGTCCGCCGCCCGGGAGGTCAAGGTGGAGGTCTATGACAAAAACGGCACGGCATCCAGCAAAAAGACCTATACCCAGGACGAGATCACATCTTGCCGCCGCACGGCCAGCGCCTATTCCGACAGCGCCCCCGTGCCCGGCGGGTGCGTCTCTGCCACGCTGGATCTGGAGCTGTACACCACGGACACCATCCCGGAGATGGCTATGATCAAGCTGTTCTGCCGCCTGAATGACGGCATCACCACCTCCGAGTGGATCCCGCAGGGCGTGTTTTATGTGGACACCCGGGAGGTGGACACGGAGGCCGGGCTCATCACCCTGGAGGCTGTGGACGGTCTGCGCAAGGCGGACCAGGTCTGTCAGCTGGAGGGCGACACGGGGACGTGGCCCCGGCTCATGAGCACCGTTGTCTCGGAGATCTGTTCCCGGTGCGGCTATACCCTGGACACGCGGACGAGCCTGTCCAGCACATACAAGATGGAGTACCCCAATGATTACACCATGCGCGAGATATTGGGGTACATCGCCGCGGCGCATGGCGGCTTTTGGACCATGGCCGGGGATGGGAAGCTCCGGTTGGCGCAGCTCTGGTAAGGGGGGCGGGATATAATCTATGGCAGATATTGATCTGGGGCGAAACGTACAGTCCTTTTCCAAAACGGACGCATATTCCCCGATTACCCGGGTGACGCTCACCGACGATGCTGGAAATGACTTTACCGCGGGCAATGACACCGGACGTGCCCTGGAGATGGGCTGCCCCTGGGCCACACAACAGATGGCGAACGACCTCCTGACCAAGTTTCAGGGCAAGGTATACCGCCCGTTTACGGCTTCCGGGGCCCTGCTGGACCCGGCGGCAGAGCTGGGCGACACCGTATCGTGCAACGGCGTGGAGAGCATCCTCGGGGAGATAGACACCGTTTATGACGCGCTGTGCGCCAGCGACATCGCGGCCCCCGGCGATCAGGACGTGAACCACGAATACGAATACAGTGACGCCACCACCCGGGAGCTCAAGCGCAAGCTGACCCTGGGGGCCAACTACTACGGCACGACCATCACCCGGCAAAACGGGCTGGAGATCGTCAAGACCAACGGCGAGACCACAAAGAGCCGGGTCAAGCTCAACTCCGACGTGCTTGCCTTTTACGATGATGACGGGGAAGAGGCCCTTTATTTTGACACCGCAGAGGGGACCTATAAGTTTGCCGGGGTGCTCAATGTCAACGATCTTTTTTCTGTTGAAAAGGATGGGACGGTGAGCATTAAACGCGGCTCGATCCGAATCGGCGGAACCAAAGAAGCCCCCATGTTCTTGGTAGACAGCGAAGGAAACCTAACAGCAGAGAATGCGGACCTTCGTGGGAAACTCCGAAGCGCAAAGCTGTACTTTGGCCCAACGGCGACAGAGGGAACAATCCTTTTTACCGCAGGGGATGACGGGAAAGGGGAAACAGACTGTATCGAAATTTCCAGTGGGTACGGGATGATTCTCAGCGCCGCTAGAGCGATTCGGATTGCGCCTGCGGATAGTCTGTGGATCCAGCTCCAGCCGGAAAAAGTTTGGTTTGGAAACACCGGAGAATGGAAAAACCTCTCTTCTCTGTCTGGCGGTTCCGGTGCCATGCAGGCGGCGGATTATGATTCCGACGGCAAGGTCAAATCCGCTGGCGGGATCAAAGCGTATGTCGCGGCCCAGATCACCGGGGCCATGGAAGCAAGATATTAAGGAGGGCGGATATGGCAAAACACACGACCCTTGCGTCTCTGTTTACAGATATCGCCGCCGCCATCCGGGCCAAGACAGGCAAAACGGACAAGCTGGTGGCGGATGACTTTCCAACGGCCATTGCAGGGATCACCACGGGGCTTAACACGTCGGACGCGACGGTGACGGCGGCAGACGTTGCAAGCGGTGTTATCGCATACGGCAAGGACGGCAAGGTGACCGGTACGGTCACAGAAAAGAAATCCGGGAATCAAACATACTCTGCGGACGCTCTTGGCGCCAGCGCAGGAAGACTCATAATGCGGAGACAAGCGGGGGCGGACGTGCTCATCCGTGCCGCCGCCTATGTGCAGATGAGAGCGCCGTTGTCCGATCTCGGGAACGCCATCGCGTCCGACGTCGCTGCGGGCAAGACGTTTACCAGCGCGGCAGGGCTCAAGGTAACTGGGACCAACACCGCCGCTGCCGGGGCCAGCGCGATCCAATATGACTTTTTAACGAGCCCGACGCGCAAAACGGCGAGACGGCTCAAAGTTACAATTACCCGCAGCACAAAACCCGTAGTCCTGTACTGGGAAATCACCCCGGTGTCAAGCTATGCCGGGGAAGATGGCTTGCTTATGTACGGGACTGGGGTCCGCGTTGGGGGCCTCTCTGCCTACGGATCTATCCGCGTTATCACCGGCGTCAAGGACACGGCGGCCTCCACGGGGTATGCGCTGAATCATTATGCATACTCCGTGACTGCGATTACCGTTGAAGAGGGCAGCACCGCTGGAACATGGGATATCACATTTGACACGGGATCCACCATGAGCGCCACCCCGACGAATTATCGGGTTGGGCTCCTTACCGGACCCGCGAGTTAATTTGGAGGTGATCTTTTGCGTAGAAACATCGAAAACAATCTGGTCATCGAGGTGGAGGGCGCGGCTCTCACCGGGTGGAGTGACCCGGAGCTGTATATCCGCCAGGGCTGCCGGTTTTTGCAATATACCCCGTCTCCGGTGGATGACAGCCACATCGCCGTGACCGTCCCGCTGGAGGACGCGCGGCAGCTCAACTCCGGCCCCGGCCAGATCCAGCTTGCGTACACGGATGCCAACGGCGTCCCCCAGGCATCCGAGATCGAGGACATCCAGGTGGGGGAACTGCTCAAGGAGGCTGGCTATGGCAATCAAACTCAGCCTTGACACGGCAAAAATCCACCTCAAGGTTTCCGGCGGCAGCATCCAGTATCAGGGCGAGACATACGCCGGGCCATACGAGGTCACGCCGCTGGTGGCCAGTGAGGTGGTTTTGGAAACGCGCAAAAAACTCATGCGGGACGATGTTACCGTCCGAAAAGTCCCGCAGTATGAGGTAAGCAACGATGCGGGCGGATACACACTTACAATCGGGGAGGTCATTTAACATGGCAGACAAGTACATCAACAAAGTGGTTATCGGCGGCGAGGCAAAGCTGGACCTGACGGGCGATACCGTAACCCCCGCCACTCTCGCCAAGGGCATCACCGCCCACGACAAGAGCGGCGCGCCCATCACCGGTACATCCACCAAGGACGTGGATTCCAGCGGCGTCACCGCTGGCCCCGCAGAAGTCCTGTCCGGCAAGACCTACGCCGCACAGGGCGAGGTCAAGACCGGCACCATGCCCAACCAGGGCGGCAAGACTCTCAACATCACCAGCAAGGCGACCCCGGTGACGATCCCGCAGGGCTATCACGACGGCTCCGGCAAGGCCCAGATCGACCCCACGGAAGCCGCAAAGATCATCGCCAACAACATCCGCCAGGGCATCACCATCCTCGGCGTGGCGGGCTCTATGAGCGGCACGGAGGGCGCAAAGGCCCAGGCCAAGACCGCAACTCCTAGCTTTTCCGAGCAGGTCATCTCGCCTGACACCACCGGAGGGTATAACTACCTGTCTCAGGTGACGGTCAAGCCCATCCCGGTGACCTATGTAGACAACGAACAGGGTGGACAGACTGTTACTGTCGGATAAGAGGGCTTCGGCCCTCTTACAGCATAAAGGAGGTGCAATTATATGGCAGAAACATGGGTGCTGAATGAGGAAATTCTAGTTGCAGATAGTACACGTACATGGAATGTTACTTTTACTTCTAATGGTACTACGTATACAAAGTTAACTTGGAGTGTCAGCCAAAGAACGCTATTGATGTATGATTCAACAATTGTTCATAGAATCGCTCCGGTGGCTTCTTGGCTCGACCAAGCCTACCGCACTATCATCTTTGACGCTGCACCTACTGGCGATTTACTCACCTTCTTGCAAGCCAATGGTGTAAAACAAATCAAGCCTGCCAATAAGGTGGTCGTGAATGGGGAAACCATACTGGACCTTACCCAGGATACCGTAACGCCCGCCACTCTTGCAAAGGGAGCGACCGCCCACGACAAGAGCGGGGCACAAATCACTGGCACAATGGAAGCAAGTGCTGGCGGGGATTACAACATCGCAGCCACCACGAATGCCGATGGAACCCAGAACCTGGCTATTACAGACGCAACCGGTGGGGGTGGAAGCGGAGGAGGGAGTGCGGAAACAGGCACTACTTCTTTAACTGTTTATCCAATAGGCGGTATAGAAAGACCAATTTTGTGTTTGTGGCAAACAGAGAGTGGTTGGCTGTATACTAAAAAGTTTGATACGTCTGCTACTTTTACACTGACAAATGTTTTAATTGGTGGGTATGCTATATTATCCATTGGACCCGAATATGATTTATCGTTTTTTGCAAAGAGTGAAACAGGGGTGGAACCTATATATCCAGTTGGGTTAGATTCAACGGTAGATACCTATGACGTATCTTTGGTTTTAAAAATAACTTCTGCCAACCCAACCATTGACGTGGGACTGATGAATTAACTCGGGAGGTGAACACAAATGGCTATTGATACCACCAAGAAAATCAAGCAAGTTACCTATAACGGCACTGAAATCCCGCTGATAGGGTATGACACCAGCGATGCGACTGTGACGGCGGGGGATATGGCGTATGGAGTCGTTGCGTATGGGGCAAGTGGGAAAGTGACGGGGGCAGTACAAACACTTTCTTCTGGTGAGTTCTTATCGGTTTACGCTGATTCAGTTTTCGTTGAGGGTGGAGTTTTTAAGGCAAAAACGAAATTCAGCCATGATGAGCTATACAGAAAAGGGTCGAGCTTCTATATTCGCTATCAACTCTCTAACTTTGGCGACGCCACCGCCGCTGATGTTGCGAAGGGCAAGACGTTTACTTCTGCTGCTGGGTTAAAGGTTGTGGGGACGGCGGAAGGAAGCGCAGCGGCAGATGTTACTTTTGAGCTGTACAACAACGGCTTCAATAATCTCGCCGTTGTGTATATGTCTAAAACAGATGGCGTCATGCAAACAACGATCCCGGACTCGGACCACATGCCCATTACCACCAGCGAGGGGAGCATGGTTGCCTTGGTCAACCAAGCTTTTAATGGAAACACCATTAATTTGATTCCCGATAATGGAGTATCTATTGCCCAAGGGTGGCGCACGGCAAATGTTACGTTGTTTGTTGCAGGGGCGGAAACAAATGGCATGAACATTGATGTAGAAATTGTGTAACAAACGCCCGGGAAAGGCGCAGGAATAAAAAAACCGCCCGGATGGGCGGAAATTGGCAAAGGGCGCGCCGGTGTGATATGATGGGCGCGTCGGTAAGAACGGCAAGGTTGTCCACTTCCCTGCAAGGGGGGTGCGCGATGTGGTGACGTATGGCGATATGTTTACATATACGCTGGTGCTCATCGGTCTTGCGTCTCTGGTCGTAACGGCCTTCAGACATAAGAAATAACCGCCCACCAAAGCGGTAAGCGGCGTTTCCTTCAAGCTCTAAACTTGTAACAGGGACGACCGCCACTGCAATGGCAAGCCGTTCTTACTGACATCAATATATCACCCAGAAGCCGCATTGTCAAGGAAGACAAGGCGGCTTTTTTTCGTGCCGCCGGAGAGAATGAAAGGAGAAGGAACATGACCAAGGCAGAGATCTTCAGCGCGTATGTGCTCCCGGCCATCGTGGCGGTTTTGACCGCGCTGGCGGGGTATATCGGGACGCAGATCAAGCGTCTCTATGAAAAATATGTCAACGACAAGGTGAAGCAGGACGTGGTCCGCACCTGTGTCAAGGCGGCGGAACAGCTGTACCGGGATCTTTCGGGCCCGGAAAAGCTGGAAAAGGCCAAGGAGGGCATCGTGGAGATGCTCAACGAAAAGGGCATCCCCATTTCCGAGATGGAGATGGATCTCCTCATCGAGAGCGTGGTGCAGGAGTTCAACCAGGGGGTCAAGGGCGAGAAAAAGACCGAGGAATCCCTCGAAGCCCAGGAAGAGAGCGAGGACGTCCATGAAAGCGCTGGCCTTTGACCGGATCGCCGTCCTCACGGCGAAGGGACTGCCCGACGGGAGAAGCTATATCGCCGCCGGGGACCTGTGCCAGATCGGCGAAAAGACGGCGGCGGGGCTCTGGCCGGTGACCTATCCCACGAAAAAGGGGCAGAAGACCCGGTGGGTGCGCTCCCTCAAGGGCTTTTTGGTCAACCAGAACAACTTTTCCCGCATCTCCTATCCCGCCAAGGGGTATGAAAAAGCCACCATCAAAAGCTCCGGCTGCGGGGTGTGCTCGGCCATCATCGCCCTGGGGGCCGTCACGGGGAGCATGATCTCGGTGCAGACCATGCGGGACTGGGCGGTCAACTGGGGCGCGAGAGTGCCCGGGGGGACCGACATGAACAAGCTCCTGCGGCTGCTGTCCGGGCGCTTCCCCATCAAGATCCGACAGACCAACGACCGGAACGTTTTGCTGGGGCATCTCCGGGCCGGGGGCGCGGCCATCTGCAACGTCTCCGGCAAGGGGATGTTCTCCACCGGCGGGCATTTCATGGCCGTCCTCGGGGAGCTGGGCGGCAAACTGTGCATCGCCGACCCGGGGCTTTATGCCGGGAAATATTCCGTGAACGCCAGGCGCCGGGCCAACGTCACCGTGAGCGGGGAGCTCATCTTCGCGTCCCCCGCCGTGCTGGACGCCGACTGCGTGGGGCGATGGCCGAGATACTATCTCCTGGAAAGGGAGGGCTGAACCATGATGGTGACGGTGGACGGGATCATCAAAGCCGCGGCGCTGGTGGGCGCACTGGGGGTGTTGTACAAGATGTGGACCAAGATCGCCGCATTTGTGGAGCGGCAGAACGCGCAGGACGTGGACCTCAAGGCCATCCAGGCGGAACTGGCGCTCATTACCTATGCCCAGCTGGCCTGTCTCAAGGGGCTGAAAGAGCAGGGCTGCAACGGCCCTGTGACCGAGGCGCTGAACAGGCTGGAGAAGCACCTCAACCAGGCAGCACATCACCAGGAAGAGCAGAAGAAGGGGGCGTGACCCATGAGCCGGTATGATGCGATCATCGACGGCGCGGTCATCGGCTATACCCACTGCGCCCGGGACCGGGCCATCCTCAAGCGCCGCCTGAACGACGGCGTGACCATCGAGGGACTGGCGGAGGAGTTTGACATGAGCCCCCAAAACGTCAAGCGGATCATCCGCCGGGGGCGGGATCTGACTGGTATCTAAGTGATAACACGTTGAGAGCATCCGAGGGAACTCGGGTGCTCTTTTTTTGTACCCAAAATGGCCGTTTGCTTGCTCGTCGGCAGGGGCGGAATGTGGGACAATAGAGCCAGAAAAGCAAAGGAGGACGCGGCAGATGTTTGATCCCTATGGTATGTACGGCTATGACCCCAGATTTGCCCCGAATCCCGGCCCACAGCGGCCAATCCCCCGCCCGGGGTATACGGACCAGCCCCAGGGACAGAACGGCCAGCAGGCGGGCCCTGGGTGGGTGTTTGTGCCCCGGGTGGACGATATCGTCAATGTGACGGTGCAGCCGGGGGGCAAAGCGTGGATCATGGCCCAGGATCAGCCGGTGTTCGCCGTCCGGTCGGCGGACCAGCTGGGCGTGACGCAGACGGACTATTACAGATTCGAAAAATACAGCCCCACAGCGGCAAAAGCGGCCCAGGGCGAGGAATATGTCACCCGGGAGGAGTTTGCCCGTCTGGCGGCGGCTGTAGCGGAAATGAGCGCGGCGAAGACCGAACCGAAGAAGGAGACCAAGAAGAATGAATCCTCTGTTTAACGGAAACCTCCGGGGCATCGCGGACATGGCAAAGGCGATGTCTGCGGTGGGACAGATCAAGCGGCTCATGTCGGGGAAGGATCCCGGGCAAGCCGTGGAAGCCCTGAGCAAAACGAACCCCCAGTTTGCGGAGTTCTACGCCAAGAACAAGGACCGGGCCGTGAACGATATCCTGGCGGAATACGGCATCGACCCGGAGGGGTTCAAGAGTTTTCTTTCTATGTTTTGATCCACGGCGCGGGTGGCCAACGCGCATGGAAATATATACCGAAAGGAATCACCAGTATGGACAACAACTATTCTCTGGCCGACATCGGGGCGCTCATGGGCTCCCGTGACGGCGGCGGAATCGGCGGCAGCGGGGCCTGGGTGCTCATCATCCTGTTCGCCCTGATTTTTATGTTCGGCGGCGGGGGCCTGTTCGGGCGCAGCGGCGAACGCAACGCCACCGTCGGCGACATCCAGCGCAGCCAGGACTTCGCCGCTCTGGAGCGGCAGAACAACGAGACCGTTGCTGCCGTGCGTCAGTCCGCTTACGACGTGACCGGCGCGCTCAAGGACAACGCCTACAACATTCTGGGCGAGCTCCGGGATGTGCAGGCTGCGACCGCGAGTGGCTTTGCGCGGCAGCAGGAGTGCTGCTGCGAAACGCTCCGGGCCATCGATGGCGTGAATTATAACGGTGCGCTTAACACCGCCAGCATCAACGCTAACACCACGGCCCAGGTCCAGCGCATCCTGGACAAGCTCAGCGCCGACCGCGAGGCGGCCCAGGCCCAGCGCATCAACCAGCTGGAGATGCAGCAGATGTTCTGCGGCGTCCCCCGCATCAGCCCCTATGGCTATGGGATCGTCCCGCAGTTCGCGCCCTTTGGCTGCGGCTGCAACAACAACATCTGAGCCGTTCGGAAATCCCGAACAGCTGGCCCTTTTGGCCGGGTGCGGCGGGGCAATCGCCCCGCCTTTTTTGTGAGAAAGGAGCCTATTTATGGCGAGAAGTCTGATTTATACCTATAACCCCACCGCCGGGGCTGTCGCGGCTGGCGGCGTGGTCCCCATGGGCGGTACCGGGGCCATTGTCCGCCGGTATGGCGGCTGTGTCAATGCCGGGCAGAACGGGGTCACCCTCAGCGGGGAGGGGTATTATACTGTCGCCCCCGTGGTGACTGCTGTTGCCGCGGCTGCCGGGCCCATCTCCGCGACGCTGTATCAGGACGGAACCCCCATCCCCGGGGCTGTGGTGACGGATACCGCCACGGCGGGCGGGACCGTGACGCTGGCTGTGCCGCCCGCTGCGGTGCGCGTCCGGTGCAGCTGCGCCCAGAGCGTGCTCACCGTCGTGCTGTCTGCCGCTGCCACCGCGTCCACCATCTCCGCCCTTGTGACCAAGGAGTGAGCCTATGACCATCATCCGGGAGTATGTGGACCGCATCGCGGAGGAGATCCAGGATGCCAAGCACTACGCGGAGAAGTATGTAGAGTACAAGGCCCGGGGGAACATCAACTGGGCCAACCGCTACAAGGAGATGGCCGGGGACGAGCTCAAGCACGCAACGTACCTCCACGACATGGCAAGCCAGCAGATCGAGGAGCTGGGCAAGGTGTTCCAGCCCACGGAAGAGATGCGGGAGAAGTGGGAGAGATCTCACAAGGAGTATGTGGAGAAGGCCGCGTGGGTGCGGGTCATGATGGGGATGTAAGTCTGTACAGATTTTCATACAGATTTCTTTTCGAAAATCCTCAGCATTTCCATAAAATATACGACGTCCTGTTGTATATTTTTAACATCGAAAAGGACCGCAAACCCGCATGAAATAAGGAAACCCCCGTAAACGCTAGGTTTACGGGGGTTTCTGTGTTTGGTGGAGGCGAGGGGAATCGAACCCCTTTTCTTTTACTTAC
>ENA-UOOA01001809-UOOA01001809.1-human-gut-metagenome-genome-assembly--contig:-P61old-NODE-1809-length-32472-cov-11.770830_pt1 | contig 32472 bp, 27 predicted proteins | sample MGYA00242467_ERZ724014 | MGnify/ENA metagenome assembly ERZ724014 | reverse complement strand
ACCAACACCGTTAAGACCGGTGATACCGCAAGAGTTCTTCTCTTCTGTGTGCTTGCACTCATCAGTGGACTGATCCTTCTTGCATACGGTATCTACACACTCAATAAGAACACAAAAAGACGCAGACAGAAAGGAGAGTAAGCAGATGAAAAAATGGAAAAGATTACTGGTTTCTCTTCTGACTGTATCCATGACACTCGGTGCATCCACAATGAGCGTTATGGCAGATGATACTACACAGTATACCTACAAGGTAACATTATCCGCAGGTAACAAAGGAACCATCAATGGTCAGAGCAAAATTGAAAAATCTGACATTTCTTATGGATCTAAATTTTCTTTTGACAATACTGCTTTGTACAATATTCAGGTAACAGACGATAGATATTATGTCAAAGGAATCCGCCTCAGCGGACGTGATAATGCAAGTTCAAAACGACTTGATGCTCCTGCTTTTACCGTCGAAGGTGATGCCGACTATGTAGTCGCTTACGGAATCAAAGGCAACATGGTTGCCTATACCGTAAATTATCAGGATGCATCCGGTAAATCACTGGCAGAGAGCCAGACCTTCTACGGAAACGTCGGCGACAAGCCGGTCGTTGCTTACCGTTACGTTGAAAATTATATTCCAGATGCTCTTGCACTTACCAAGACTTTGAGTAATAATGAATCTGAGAATGTATTTACGTTTACCTACAAACCGGGTGCTACAGACCGTGTTGTTACAACAACAACCACCATCACAACGACTGTTCCTGGTACAGCAACTCCTGGCACAGGTACCGGTAATGTCGGTACAGCAGGTGGCACGACAGGCGGCACAACCGGTGGAACTGCCGGAACTACCGGTGGAACTACAACCGGAACTACCAGTGGCACTACAACCGGAACTACCGGTGGCACAACAGACGGAACCACAACCGGTACAACCGATGGTACAACGACAGATAACAATTCTCAGGATACGACAGCTAAAGATAAAGATACTGCAACATCTGAGGATGAACAGACACCAAAATCTCTGGTAGATCTGGATGATGAAGACACTCCAAAAGGAAATATCGATGCGAAAGACAAGACGAGCAAAACTCCGATCGCAGCAGGGATCGGCATTATCGTTGTTGCGGTAGCAGCTCTCGCAGGACTGATCGTATTCTTGAAAAAACGTGCAAAATAAAAAAAGCGCGGCACTAAAGGAGAAGTCTTTTTTGAAGAGAACGAAGAAAAAGAAAAGCCCGGTGGCTGCATTTTGCAGTGCACTGGGCACTGTTTTACTGACAGTACTGATTCTTGCCTGTATTCCGCTGACGCTTCCGAAAGCTTTTGGTTTTCAGATGTACACCGTGATCAGTGGGAGCATGGAACCGGCGATCCCGACGGGAAGCCTGGTCTATGTCCGGCATGAAGAACCAGACACGATCGTCAAAGATGATGTCATTGCTTTTTACAGCAACAATGCAGACGGCTCGATCATCACCCACCGTGTAGTATCCAACAGCCCGGCGATGGGACAGTTTATCACCAAAGGGGATGCCAATGAGGAAAAAGATATGAATCCGATCCCTTACAACAACTACATCGGAAAAGTAAAGCTTTCTGTTCCGGTTGTCGGCGGTATCGCACAGGCTGCAACCGGCACTGCCGGAAAGATTGCTGCCGCATCCATCATCGGTCTTGCTGTAATTCTTGAAATCGTTGCTGCCATGCTTGACAGACGCGATGACGAAGACGAATAAGAGAGAACGTTTTTCATTTTAGCTTGCTAAAGTGTGAAACATTTGCTAAAATAATATCAGATTGTATTGTCAGAAGAAGATGGGGGAATTTCACAATTCTCCCATTTGTCATATATTGAAAAGAATGGAGAGGTGAATGGATTGTTATCCAACCAGATTTTACAGAGAACAATCAATGAAATAGGGGATATCATCGAGTGTAACTGTTCCATCTGGAACACAGACGGAGTGATGCTTGCAGCTGTAGGTAAGGAGAAACCTGCAGTAAAAAAAGCTGTCTGCTCATTTTTAAAAGAGCTGGAGGTTACCGGCGTAGCGGAGGAGCACCTGGATGAATGCTATGGTCTGTTCCCGGTTTATGATGATGATGAACTGACTTATATTTTCGTGATTGAGCACAATAATGAGATTGATGTGCATACCAGCGGACGCTTAAGTGTCTGCCAGCTGGAGAGCCTTTTAAGATCCGGAAGCGAACGTCTTGACCGTAACCGTTTTATCCAGAACCTGCTCCTGGATAACCTGCTTCTCGTAGATATCTACAATCAGGCGAAAAAGCTTGGTATTACAGTTGAGCAGCGCAGAGTCGTCTATCTGATCGAACCGAAGAATCCGGATGACACGATTGTCCTGGATATGATCCGTGGGATTTATTCCTCGGGAACCGGTGATTTTGTTACTGCCGTAGATGAGGGACATATTATTCTGATCAAGTCCCTTGACAGTACGGATGATTATGATACGATCCGTTCGACTGCCGATATGCTGGTGAATGCGATCAACACCGAAGCTATGGTCAATGTCCGGCTTTCCTTCGGAACCATCATTCCCGAACTCAAAGAGGTCTCACAGTCTTACAAAGAAGCTGGCATGGCTCTGGATGTGGGACGTATCTTCTATCCGGAACGCAATATTTTATCCTACCGCGAACTCGGTATCGGACGGCTGATCCACCAGCTTCCCGTTTCCTTATGCGAGATGTTCCTGGAAGAAGTATTTGCCGGAAATACCGTTGATCAGTTTGACGAAGAAACCTTATCCACAGTTGATAAATTTTTTGAAAACAGCCTGAATATTTCGGAGACAGCGAGACAGCTTTTCGTCCACCGGAATACGCTCGTCTACCGGCTGGAGAAGATCCAGAAGCAGACCGGGCTGGATGTCAGAGTCTTTGAGGACGCCCTGACATTTAAGATTGCTCTGATGGTCGCAGACCACATGAAATTCATAGAAAACAGAAAATAGGAGGACATGATATGGTGAAATTATACGAAGGCGGTGCCTATCTTTTACACGGTACTGAGGTAATTGCAGATGCACCCGATGCACTTGCTGCCGTAAAAAGCAAGACAGGTATTGAGACAACAAAAGAAGCTGCTGCAAAAGAGACAATGGCTTATGGGATCTTAAGTGCGCATAATACTTCCGGTAATATGCAGCAGCTTCAGATCAAATTTGACAAGCTGACTTCGCACGACATTACCTTTGTCGGAATCATCCAGACTGCAAGAGCATCCGGACTGGAGAAATTCCCGATCCCTTATGTTCTGACCAACTGCCATAACTCTCTGTGTGCAGTCGGCGGTACGATCAATGAAGATGACCACATGTTTGGACTGACCTGTGCGAAGAAGTACGGCGGTGTCTATGTTCCGCCTCATCAGGCCGTTATCCACCAGTTTGCCCGTGAAATGCTCGCAGGCGGCGGCAAGATGATCCTTGGTTCTGACAGCCACACCCGTTATGGTGCACTCGGTACCATGGCAATGGGAGAGGGCGGACCGGAACTTGTAAAACAGCTTCTGAACAAGACTTATGATATCAAGATGCCGGGCGTTGTCGGAATCTATCTGGACGGCGAACCGATGAAAGGTGTCGGACCGCAGGACGTTGCCCTTGCGATCATCGGCGCAACCTTCGGCAATGGCTATGTCAATAACAAGGTCATGGAATTTGTCGGACCTGGCGTTGGCAAATTAAGTGCAGACTTCCGTATCGGAATCGATGTTATGACGACAGAGACAACCTGCCTCTCTTCTATCTGGAGAACCGATGACAAGATCAAAGAGTTCTACGATATCCACGGAAGAAGTGATGACTTCAGGGAACTGGAGCCTGGCGCAGTCGCTTACTATGACGGTCTTGTATACGTCAATTTGAGCGAGATCAAGCCTATGATCGCCATGCCGTTCCATCCGTCCAATGTCTACACCATCGAGGATGTCAATGCCAACCTTGCAGATGTTCTCCACGATGTAGAGCAGCGCGCGCTGGTAAGCCTAGACGGTGCTGTGGATTACTCTCTTCAGGACAAGATCGTAAATGGTAAACTTTATGTCGATCAGGGTATCATCGCAGGCTGTGCCGGCGGCGGTTTTGAAAATATCTGTGCTGCCGCAGACATCATCCGTGGCAAATACATCGGATCAGATGAATTTACCTTCAGTGTTTACCCGGCAAGTACACCGATCTACATGGAGCTTGTGAAAAATGGTGCGGTTGCTGACCTGATGGAAGCCGGTACGATCGTGAAGACTGCCTTCTGCGGACCGTGCTTCGGTGCTGGGGATACTCCGGCAAACAATGCATTTTCCATCCGTCACTCTACCCGTAACTTCCCGAACCGTGAAGGAAGCAAGCTGCAGAGTGGACAGATCGCATCTGTTGCCCTTATGGATGCACGTTCCATTGCCGCAACTGCTGCGAACAAAGGTTTCCTTACTCCGGCAACAGATTTTGATATTGAATACAAGAACCCGACTTACCACTTTGATTCCAGAATTTACGCCAACCGTGTATTTGACAGCCACGGCGTTGCTGATCCTTCGGTTGAGATCAAATTCGGACCGAACATCAAAGACTGGCCGGCAATGAGCGCTCTTCCTGAGAATCTGATCCTGAAGGTCGTATCTGAGATCCACGATCCGGTTACAACGACAGACGAACTGATCCCGTCCGGCGAGACTTCTTCTTATCGTTCCAACCCGCTTGGACTTGCTGAATTTGCACTTTCCAGAAAAGATCCTGCCTATGTAGGACGCGCGAAAGAAGTCCAGAAAGCCCAGAAAGCGATTGAAGCAGGTACTTGTCCACTGGATGTACTGGATGAATTAAAACCGGTGATGGCAGCAATCCAGAAGTCTTATCCGGAAGTCGGCAAAGGAAATATCGGTGTCGGAAGTACCATTTTCGCGGTCAAACCTGGTGATGGTTCTGCCCGTGAGCAGGCTGCTTCCTGCCAGAAGGTCCTCGGCGGCTGGGCGAATATCGCGAATGAGTACGCAACCAAACGTTACCGCTCGAACCTGATCAACTGGGGCATGCTTCCGTTTATTACCGAAGAGGAACACACAAAGCTTTCTTTCAAGAACGGTGACTATCTCTTCGTGCCGGATATCCGCAAAGCAGTAGAAGATAAAGCTTCCACGATCAAGGCTTATGTCGTAGGCGATGATCTGAAGGAGATCGATCTGAAGCTCGGTGATCTGACGGATGCAGAACGTGAGATCATCCTCAAAGGATGTCTGATCAACTATTACAGAGGTTAATTTTTCTCAGACAATGATATGATTTAAAAGGGACGGAAATTTTTCTGTCCCTTTTTGCAACACTTCCGACTTTTTTATACTCTTATATACAAAGAACCTGTTATGAGAGGAGGGACCTTATGATCGATGCAATTGCATTTAAAGAATTATATAAGACGGTTTATCAGGATCTGTATCGTTTTGCGCTCTGCATGATGCATCATCCGCAGGATGCAGAAGACGCCGTCAGTGAAGCCGTTCTTTCCGCCTATGAGAACATACATAAATTACGCAAAGAAGAAGCATTCCGTTCCTGGATCTTTCAGATTCTGGCAAATGTGTGCCGCCGGAAGTTAAAGAGCCGTGAACGGACCGAGACCGAGCTGAAAGAAGATCATGCTTCTGCCACATACTGTGACGGACTCCGCACAGATGTGGAACGTGCTTTTCTTATTCTCGATGAAGACGATCAGCTGATCATCGGCTTATCCGTCTATGGCGGTTACAACAGTAAAGAGATCGGAAAAATGCTAAGGCTGAACCCGAATACAGTCCGCTCCCGCAGAAAGCGTGCCCTCGAAAAGATGAGCTGGCTTCTGAAAGAGTAGGATAAAAGAGTAATAGGAGGTGTTTCATATGACAGATCACGAAAAAGAAATACTGGATAAAATAAAACAATCTACGGAAAAAACTCCTGTTCCGGAAAGCCTTGCACCGGATCAGATTATGAAAATGCTGGAAGAGCATAACAGCACTCAGGCTTCCGGACATATCCCGAAAAAGCATGGATTTTCCCGCGGCCACCGGATGCGCGGAGGACTTATCGCTGCCGCACTGGTACTGGTTGTCGGCATTGGCGCCCACATCCGCCAGCAGAATCTTTCTTCAGACTCAGCCACTTCTTCCACAAAAGGCAGTTTTTCAATCGGTACATCCTCCGGTAAGCTTGCCTCTTCCGATACTTTAGAGACGGCAACCGATTATGATGAAGTCTACACATACCTGCAATCTTATCAGGATGAGTTGGATTCTTCATCTGTTACCGGTTCAACCGACAGCGGAATTGTCATGTATTCAACTGAAACAGCCGACAGTGGTGCACGCACCGATAGTTCCAGCTCCTCTTCGGATTCTTCAACAGCCTCTGCACGTGCTGTGGATACTTCATTTTCCGATACCAACGTCCGCACAGAGGGCGTCGGTGAAGCAGACATTGTAAAAACGGATGGAAGTTACCTTTATACACTGAAAGCAAACTCACAGGAAATTTCCATTGTAGATATCCGGTCTGATCAGATGAAGGTTGTTTCCGGTATTTCGCTGAATGAGAATTTTCAGGCATCCGAATTTTACCTGAGTGACCAGAAGCTTTTTGTCCTTGGCAACATGCAGAACACGCAGGTTGATTCTGACAGTAAAACCTTGTACCGCGGCAGCTGTACCCGTATCCAGACTTATGATCTGGCAGATATCAACAATCCGAAATCTATCGGAACCGTGGATCAGAGTGGTTACTACCGCACTTCACGTTTTAAAGACGGATATCTGTATGTATTCAGCGACTATTATATTTACGATACGATCACCAAAAAAGATTATCCTTCCTATGTTCCGCTTGTTGGTGACAATCTTCTGAAGCAGTCGGATATCTATCTCCCGACGAACCATGCAGCAGACCAGTACCTTGTTGTCAGCTCCGTTTCCGCTTCCAGTCCGGATAAGGCAGCAGACCAGAAAGCAGTCATGTCTGAGAATGGCGAAGTCTATGTGAGTGAGAACAACATTTATATTTACGAGTATGCGAACAGCAGTATCCTCGCAGATAATCTTGCGGCAAAGAATCAGACGATCCTCCGCAAGCTGTCTTACAATAAAGGAAAACTTTCCGGCTCTGCCCAGGGCAAAGTAAAAGGATATCTGAACGATTCCTTCAGCATTGATGAGTATGACAATACGTTGCGGCTGGTGACAACGGTTACGCATAATGTCGGAAGCTCTTCACAGTCCAATTCAGTCTATGTGCTGGATGCAGATTTGAAAACAATCGGTAAGATCGAGGATCTTGCCAAAAATGAACAGGTCTATTCCGCAAGATTTTTGGGCGATACCGGTTACTTTGTAACTTATGAACAGACAGATCCTTTATTCTCCGTAGACTTTTCCGATCCGGAGAATCCGAAGATCCTTGGCAAGCTGAAAATTCCCGGCTTTTCGGAATACCTGCATTTTTACAGTGATAACCTGCTTCTTGGCATCGGTATGGATACCGATGAAAATGGCATTACAAACGGGGTAAAGATCTCCATGTTTGATATCAGTGATCCTTCGGATGTGAAGGAAGTCAGCAAGTACACACTGGATCAGTACTATTACTCGGATGTTTTTTCTGACTACCGTGCAGCACTGGTTGATCCGGAAAAGAATCTGATCGGCTTTCCGCTTTCCGGATCTGCCAACCAGTATGTGATCCTTTCTTACGATAAAGATCAGGGCTTCCAGGTACAGATGCAGGAGGAAGTCAACGGTAATTCTTATCTTGGAACCCGCGGTGTGTATGCAAACGAAAAGTTCTATGTGATCAATGGAAATGCAATTGAAGCATACCGGATGGGAGACTATGTGAAGATAGATGATCTGCTGCTATAGTGCAGCTTTGCAGAAGGAGCTGCCGCTCCGCATACTTTGTACACCATTCCACATCATTGTATACACCAAAATCGTATATACAAAAACAGGTGCCCACGGGGATATATCACTAAGATATACTTACGTGGACACCTGTTTTATATTTTCATTTACCTGTTATTCCACACCGTTAAAGCAGTAGGTACATACCTGGCATGCATCAATCCCGATTGATTTGATCAGATCATCCAGTCTGTGATAACGAAGTGAAGTGAAATTCTGTCTCTTGCGGATTTCCTCCAGCATTGCTGCATACCGGTCACTGTTCGGATCCGCATATTCACTCAGTACATTGACATCATTGTCGCCTTCCCACTCACGGATGATCCTTCTTGTGATCAAATCCAGATCTGATTTGGAACGGGAGAAGTTCAAATATTTGCATCCGTACAAAAGCGGTGGACATGCCGGGCGGACATGCACTTCTTTTGCGCCACTCTGATACAGGAACTCTGTCGTCTCACGGAGCTGTGTGCCACGCACGATAGAATCATCGATCAGCAGCAGGCTCCTGTCTTCGATCAGACTATGTACCGGGATCAGTTTCATTCTGGCGATCAGATTACGCTGACTCTGTGTTGTCGGCATGAAAGATCTTGGCCAGGTCGGAGTATATTTGATAAATGGTCTTGCATACGGAATACCTGATTCATTTGCATAGCCTATCGCATGAGCGATACCCGAATCCGGAACTCCTGCAACAATATCCACGTCGATCGAATGGTCATCTCTCTGTGCTAAAAGCTTTCCACAGTTGTAACGCATTTCTTCTACACCAACCCCTTCATAAGAAGAAGTAGGATATCCATAGTATACCCACAGGAACGAACAGATTCTCATCTTTTCACATGCAGGACTTACAGTCTCCACAGATTCCGGTGTCACGTAGACGATTTCCCCAGGTCCCAGCTCTTTGTAATCTGTGTATCCAAGGTTGATATATGCAAAGCTTTCAAAGGAAACGCAGTATGCATTCTCTTTCTTTCCGATCACAACCGGTGTACGTCCAAGAAGGTCTCTGGCTGCATAAATTCCATTCTCTGTCAGAAGCAGAAGCGTCATCGAGCCTTCAACTACTGACTGCACATAACGGATTCCCTCAACAAACGAATCCTTTTTACAGATCAATGCCGCAACCAGCTCTGTAGAATTGATCTGTCCATTGGTCATAGACTGAAAATGTGTATGTCCATTTTCATAAAGATTCCGAATCAGCTGATCCGCATTATTGATCTTACCTACTGTCGTAATTCCAAAACACCCCAGATGCGACTGGATCAGAATTGGCTGTGGATCATAATCTGAAATACATCCAATTCCAATATTTCCCTTCATTGTATCAACATCTTTTTCGAATTTTGTACGGAACGGCGAATTTTCAATATTATGAATTGCTCTCTTCCAGCCATCACTTCCGTAAGTAGCCATACCTCCGCGGCGGGTTCCAAGATGCGAATGATAATCTGTTCCATAAAAAAGATCCAGATTACATGCTTCTTTTGATGCAACGCCAAAAAATCCTCCCATATCTGTAGGTCTCCTTTCTTTATCCCAATGCCATAGCCTGTATTTTTCATCTATTTTTTAGTGTATCATGCATTTATGGGCGGAAACAATAGCAAACCCCCGAATATATTGCAAATGGCTATAACTATTTCTAATCGTATTTATAATTGTTTGAATTTTCTGATATATATATTACAATTTCAATTCTTTCTAATTTTAACAAAATTATTTTAAAATTATATTGACAAATAAGTATTTGAGTGTTATTATTAAGTCAATCCAAAAGAAAAGAAGTTCCTGACGAGAAAGGGAATTTCAAAAAGATATTTTTTTAATCTGTTACATAGTTTCATATATACTCGCCAAGAGTATAAGATGAAGAACCAGATCAGAAAAGGGTAACAAGAATAATTGTTATTTGAAGGTTAGAAAGTTTTTAAAAAGCAACTATACATTTTAGTTATGAGCGTTTTGTAAGTGGAGTGTGTAGAGAACAATTTTTAAAATTGATAATTTATAATAATAAGAGAAAATTGATATCTGACTTCTGAACAGAAAAAAGTATAAGAGAAAAAGAATATCCGGATAAAATTTTGGAACGAGAACGAAAGGAAGGAGGCTTTGACCGTTGGATATTTCATCATCTAAAACTCAATATGTTAATGGTATGGCAAATGTAAATTCCTGTGAGATGAGCCTTAACCATAGATTATAATCCGGTAAGAGAAAAGTTAATGATAAAAAAGGTCGGAGTAGTAGATAAACCGGAAGCGATTATAAGATATAAAAAGATTCAGCATTTGTTGACATATTGAAGTAAATACCACAGTAATTCAAGATCAGAAAATGTGTAAAGAAACATTCATTGATAAGTAAATTTAACAGTGACGAGAAAGCTGATAAATACCAAAATTGGATTACCTGATTATATAAAATAACGAACGATCAGAATTGATCAAAATCGATTCATATGATTTCATTTTTATAAATTTTATAAAATCTGAATATCATATGAAATGCTCAAAGAACTTACAGGAATAAGAATTACTTAATTCCTCCGATATAAAAATAAAAATTACAATTGAATATTCCGAGACAGCCATTCAAAAGATGGCTGTCTCCTTTTTTTCTGTTACCAGCTCCCAATTTGTGAATTTTTTGTAATATTTTTTTAACATTTCTGAAAAATATCAGCCGTAATTTTTGACATTGACAACGCTCTATGATACACTTAGTAAGTAAAATTATAAGACTTTTGTTTTCCGTTTCTGGTACAAAAGTCAGACTTACTGAGGAAAAGTAAAATAATTAATAATAATCATATGAGGTGAGAAACGTTGGATAAATATGAATATCGCGCAAAGACAGAGCAGATGCTTGCGTATGCCGAACAGAAGTCTTACCAGAAAGCGATGTCGATTGCAGATACGATCGACTGGCGTAAAGTAAAAAATACCGCCATGCTCTCTACCGTAAGCGAAATCTATGAAAATGCGGGGGAACTTGGTAAAGCACGTGATACCTTATTTATTGCGTATGATAAAGCACCTTCCAGCAGAAAGGTTGTATACCGCCTGGGAATTATTTCTCTGAAGCTGGGACATTTCGATGAAGCAGCTGATTGCTACGAAGAATTTGTCAAGCTTGCTCCGAAAGATCCAAACCAGTACATTCTCCGGTATAAGATCTTAAAAGCACAGAAAGCGCCAGTCAAAGAACAGATTGAAGCTCTTGAAGATTTCAAGCATTCTGAATACGTTGAAAAATGGGCATATGAACTTGCCAGATTATACGCTGAAGCCGGTATGACTTCCGAATGTCTTGATGAATGTGATGATCTGATTCTCTGGTTCAGCGAAGGTACTTATGTATACCAGGCAATGGAACTTAAAATGAAATACAAACCGCTGACTCCACTTCAGCAGGAAAAATACGATCATCGAAATGATGGTATCGGCCGTAAGGATTCTTCCAAGAGAAAACCTTCCTTCCGAAAATCCAAAGAACGTCCGGCACCGAATCCACGAATTGCAGACAAGGTCCGCAAAGATGTACATGTCACAGACAGTATTGATCTTCCGGATCTTCCAGAGCCAATGGCCCGGACACATGCTTCCGAACCAGAAGCTGAGTCACAGCCAAAAACCCGGATTCGAAGCACTTCCGATATTTCCACAACCATTTCCGGTGCTTCCCTTTCAGATGCCCTGAAAGCTGGTGTTGCCGTTGCAAGTGGTGCAGTTGCTCCTGAATCTACTTCAGACGATTCACAGATGACCGGTAAGATGAAGATTGAAGAAATTCTTGCCAACTGGGAAGCAACTCAGCGTGAAAATGCAAAGATTCTTGAAAAGAGCCAGGAGGAAGCTGAGAAAGAAAAAGCCCTGCGCGAGAAGAAGAAAGAAGAAGAAGAGGAAGTTCTTGGAGCTACAAAACCAATCCTTTCTGATGATATCCGCAAACTGATGGAACAGCTTGAAAATGGTGAAGAGCCTGAAATCACCAATGAAGATGCTGAAGATTTCGTTGATGATGAAGAGGATGAAGCGACTGAAAGCCCGGAAGATTCATCCAAAGAAGCTTCAGACACTGACGAGGAAGATCCGGAAGAAAATGATTTTGAAGAAATCGTTGACTCCGAAGAAGATGATGAATCGGATGCGGTTTACGATGAAGAAGCTGAATACGAGGATGAAGACGATCCCGAGTATGACGACGACGAATACGAGGATGAAGACGATTCCGAGTATGACGACGACGAATACGAAGATGAAGACGATTCCGAGTATGACGACGACGACGAATACGAGGATGAAGATGATTCCGAGTATGACGACGACGAAGAATACGAAGATGAGGATGATTCCGAGTATGACGACGACGACGAATACGAGGATGAAGACGATTCCGAGTATGACGACGACGACGAATACGAAGATGAAGATGATTCCGAGTATGACGACGACGAATACGAAGATGAAGATGATTCCGAGTATGACGATGACGAGGAATACGAAGATGAAGATGATTCCGAATATGACGATGACGAGGAATACGAGGATGAAGACGATTCCGAGTATGACGATGAGGAAGAATACGAGGATGAAGACGAAGATGACTACCAGATCGATGATGAATTAGATGAAGATCATAAAGAGGATTTTGATTTTGAAAAAGAATCTGCTCTCGATATCGATGATCATGATTCTGACGAAGATGATGGTGATTTTGCAGACCTTGATTCCTTTGAAGATGAAGAAGAATTAGATAGCAGTGATGATTATCTTGATCTTGAATTTGACGAGAAACCGGCTCCTGAGCCAGAGAAAGAAACTTCAAAATCAGCGCCAACTCCTGATATTGACGAAGTTCTTGAAATCGAAGAACCGTCAGAAGATGAAATCACCGAACGCATGGGTAAATTCGATACCGGATTCGTTGTACAGGGTCGTTACGATCTGAGTGCAACAAGTGAGATCGGACTGAAGCTTGGACTTACTGAAGAGCAGAAGCAGCTGTTCTCTTACTTTGTACCGATCCGTGGTGTCAGTGAACAGCTTGTTGAAATCCTTGATAACGACAAACGTTGCCGTAACCGTTATGGAACTTCCCGCACAGGCAACATCCTGATCCTTGGCCGCAAGGGAAGCGGAAAAACAGTCCTCGCAGTTGATATTGTAAAAGCAATCCAGAAACAGCGCAGACTCAAACAGGGTAAAGTTGCAATCGTAACCGGTGATTCTCTGAACAAAAAGGACATCGGAAGTATCATCGATAAACTGAACGGTGGCGCACTGATCATCGAAAAAGCTTCCAAGATGAATGACAGAACCATCCGTGAACTGAATGACATGATGGATGAACAGACCGGCGAACTTCTCTTCCTTCTGGAAGACCAGAAGAAACCGCTGGAAAGAATGTTTGCATCCCATCGCGAATTCAAACGTAAATTTACTTCCAGACTGGAGCTTCCGGTATTCATCAATGACGAACTGGTTACATTCGGTCAGACCTATGCTAAGGAAAACGGATACCGTATCGATGAAATGGGAATCCTTGCATTATACAGCCGGATTGATATGATGCAGAGAGAAGATCATGCGGTTACTGTTGCAGAAGTAAAAGAGATCATGGATGAAGCAATTTCACATTCCCAGAAAGCAAATGTAAAACATCTTGTGAAACGGGTATTTGGAAGAAGCACTGATAATTCAGACCACATCATCCTGAAAGAAGAAGATTTTAAAGCATAAGATTTCTACAAAGAACGCGCTTCCGGCGCGTTCTTTTGTATATGCAGACCAAACCGATAACTATAAAGAAAGAGTTTTAGACATCTTACATAAGAAGTGTATAAGTTGTCCAAAACTCTTTCTTTTTATCGCTATTTCTAGTATAATATTCCTAAATATCTTTGATAGAAGGTGAATGGGATGGCAGTAAAAAAAACAACAGCACAACAGACCAACACGCCCCGCAAGACGGCCGTAAAAAAATCTGCTGTAAAAAAACCGGCAGCTGCTAAAACTGCTGCTAAAAAATCTACAGCTAAAAAGTCTGTAAAAACTGTAACAACAGATAAACCCGCTGATTATAGAATCGGCGAATTAGATCAATATTTATTCGGACAGGGAACCCATTATGAGATCTATAAAAAAATGGGTGCACATTTTGTAAAAGATGGGAAAAAAACCGGCGTATATTTCGCAGTATGGGCTCCACACGCCAGATCAGTTTCCGTAGTCGGTGAATTCAACGGCTGGAGTGAAGATGCAAACGTTATGAAGCGTCAGGAACCACTTGGAATCTATACCGCATTTGTTCCGGAAGCACAGCTCGGACAGCTTTACAAGTACTGTATCGAGACACAGACCGGAGATAAGCTTTACAAAGCTGATCCATTTGCGAACAGTGCAGAGTTGAGACCGGGAACTGCCTCAAGGATTGCTGATATCTCCCATCTAAAATGGAGTGACAGTGTCTGGATGAAGCACCGGGCAGAATGGGATTTCCATTCCTCACCGATTTCCATTTATGAAGCACATATCGGTTCCTGGATGCGCCATCCGGGACGTGAAGATGAGGGGTTCTACAGCTACCGTGAATTTGCGCATGCAGCTACAGACTACATAAAAAAGATGGGGTATACTCATATCGAATTGATGGGAATTTCAGAATACCCATTTGACGGCTCCTGGGGATATCAGGTGACCGGATATTATGCTCCGACCTCCCGTTATGGTACGCCGGAAGATTTCGCATATATGATCAATTATTTCCATAAGAATAAGATTGGCGTAATCCTTGACTGGGTACCGGCACATTTTCCACGTGATGCACACGGACTCGCTGATTTTGACGGCACAGCTACCTTTGAATATGCAGATCCTAAGAAAGGTGAACATCCGGACTGGGGAACCAAGATCTTCGATTATGGTAAAGCAGAAGTTAAGAACTTCCTGATCGCCAACGCACTGTTCTGGATCGAACATTATCACATCGATGGTCTCCGCGTAGATGCTGTTGCTTCCATGCTGTATCTTGATTACGGTAAAGAAGACGGTCAGTGGATCGCCAACAAATACGGCAGCAATGAGAATCTGGAAGCAATCGAATTTTTCAAGCATCTGAATTCCGTTACTACCGGACGTAACCCTGGCGCACTGATGATCGCAGAAGAATCCACTGCATGGCCAAAAGTAACAGGCAAACCGGAAGATGATGGTCTTGGATTCAGCCTGAAGTGGAACATGGGATGGATGCATGACTTTACCGAATACATGAAGCTGGATCCATATTTCCGCAAAGGCGACCACTACGGTATGACATTTGCCTTAACCTATGCATACAGCGAGAATTATATTCTTGTATTATCACATGATGAAGTGGTACATCTAAAATGCTCTATGCTCAATAAGATGCCTGGTCTTGGATTTGAGAAGTTCGCCAACCTGAAGGTCGGTTATGCTTTCATGATGGGACATCCTGGAAAGAAACTTCTCTTCATGGGACAGGATTTCGGACAGCTCCGCGAGTGGAGCGAGGCGCGTGAGCTTGACTGGTATCTCCTTGCAGAGCCGGAGCATCAGGCACTCCAGAATTTCTACCGTGACCTGCTGCATCTTTACACACACAACAAAGCCATGTATGAACAGGATACCTGCATGGAAGGCTTTGAGTGGGTCAATGCAGATGACAGCTCAAGAAGTATTTACAGCTTCATCCGTCATTCAAAGGGCGCAAAAAAGAACCTTTTATTCGTATGTAACTTCACACCGATCGAACGACCGGAGTACCGTGTCGGCGTACCGCGCGGCAAACAGTACCGCCTGGTACTGAACAGTGATGAATTGCAGTATGGCGGAAGCGGAAAAGCCCGCCCGGCAGTATATAAAGCAAAGAAACAGGAATGTGATGGAAGACCATATTCATTTGGTTACGATCTTCCGCCATACGGTGTTGCTGTATTCGAATTTTAACATAGCAAGTCAATGCAATCTGCGCAAAATATTCATCATACGAATAATTGATTCCACCAATTATTTTCTTAACATTTCCCGGATTCGTTCTTCCAGAGTTTCTTCTGGAAGAACTCCGGTTGTATATCCACAGATTTTTCCATCTCTGTACACCACAAACGTCGGTACGATCTCAATACCTATATACTCTGCAATCTCTTTCGATATATCAATATCAATCTTATAAAAAATCCATTTTCCCTGATACCGGCTGGCAATCCTTTCCACAACAGGATACATCATTCCGCACTTTGGACACCATGATGCGTAAAACTCCACAATTACCGGCATCCTCTGCTTTCCGACTGTATTTTCATAATCCTTCGTGATCAATGCGATACCCATACACTTTCCTCATTTCTGCCATCTCAGGCTATGTAAAAAGGACTGGATTTAGTGGCATCCGCATTTCGGGTTTAAGATTTTATAGACTTCCTGAAAAGAATTTCTGAAACAGATCAGCTTTTTATTAAATCTTGGATTCTTATAGCAAAACCCCCGCATACAATTCTGAAAATGATGCTTTTTCCGCATATCTGTTCCTTCCTGACTTCCTCTTTCTACAATATATGCAAAAAGACAGCCGATGTGCGGATTGCTCCGTATCTGCTGTCTCTTATATTGCCAGGAATCATCTTACGCACTCAGCGCCTTTATGATCTGCCTGTTGCATTTTATTCAATTGTCTTACTGGCGCATTGCGATCAGTTTATGGATCGGATGTCCCTGCCCGGAAAATTTCTCCTCGTACTCAGTCATAACATTCCCTCTGCTGAGTGTCGGATCATTGTGAAGATCATAGGTCTTCGCCAGAAGTACCCAGCCTGCCAACTCCACCTGCTCCAGTGAAAAGTCAAACAGCTCTCTGTTGTCTGTCTTAAATTCAACGACTCCGTCAAAGGCAAGGATCTTGTCATACCGCTCAAAAAACTGCTTGGAAGTAAGTCTGCGCTTTGCATGACGTGCTTTCGGCCACGGATCTGAAAAATTCAGATAAATCTTGTCAATCTCTCCGACAGCAAAAACCTCCGGCAGATTTGTCGCATCCATACAGATAAAACGAATATTGTTGACATCCTTGTATTCCTCGTCATTGTCAAAGCGTTCCAGCGCCCGAAGCAGTACGCTTGAATAACGTTCGATACCGATATAGTTGATGGATGGATTCTCCTTTGCAAGTGTCAGAAGAAACTGTCCTTTTCCCATCCCGATCTCAATATGGATCGGATTCTCCGGATTCTGAAAAGTCTCTTTCCAGGTGCCGCGATATCTGGTCTCATTTTTAATTACAAGGGGATGAGCTGTCAGATAAGCATCTGCTCCCGGTACATTTCTTAACCTCATATATCTTTCTCTTCCTTTAGTGAAAATATGTATAACCTTATTTATTTTATACTATTCTGAAATATTTGAAAACCCAAAAATATATTTTATAAGTTTTGTATAAAATATTCTTATGATATTCTCTTATTATTTAGTAGATTTTTCTAATTTAAAGTAGTAGAATATGTATGCATTATTAAAAATGTATAAATAATTTCTAAGAAAGGAGTCGGACAATGGATCATATTGTTAAAAAGCTCTCCGAAATCGAACACGCAGCCGAAGCTGTTGTGGAACACGCGGAACTGGAAAAATCAGAACTGGAAGAACGCATTCAAAATGAACGCAATCAGTTCGACAAACAACTTGAAGATCACACCCAAAAGGAGCTGAACGATATCCACAAAGGATTAAACCGTCAGATGGATGAGATTCTTGCAAGGCAGAACCGTAAGAACCAGACAGCGATCGAAGAACTTAAAAAAGATTTTGAAGAGAAGCATACGGCATATGCCGAGAAAATTGTCAGACGTATCATAGAGGGATAGCATATGGGAAATTTACTTGCATACAGTGGCATCGTAACAAAAGTACGCGCCATGCAGGCGAAACTGCTCACTGATGAAGATTTCCGGAACATCGCCGCATTTCATACAGTAACCGAAGTTGCTGCTTATCTCAAAGAACATCCCGGATATCGGAATGTCCTTGCAGATATGGACGAAAACCGTCTTCACCGCGGTGAGATTGAGAAGCTTCTTGTGCAGTCACTTTACAGTGATTATACACGCCTGTACCGTTTTTCCGGAATGGATCAGAAAAAATTCCTGGAGCTTTATCTGAAGCGCTACGAGATGAATCTGATCAACTATTGTCTGCGTATTGTATTCAACCACTATCAGAAGCCTTTTGATCTGGATCATAAGAAAATATTCTTCGACAAATATTCGGATCTCTCCATCGATAAACTGATCACTTCGGGGAATATCGGTGAGCTGGTGGAAAATTTAAAGGGCACAGAATACTATGCGCCGTTAAAACGTCTGGAAAATGCGGAGAACCCTACCCTTTTTGATTACGATCTGGCACTGAATCTGTACTATTTTACAACCATGTGGAAGAAACGCAAAAAGATTCTGAAGCATAAGGAACTGGAAATTTTCACCAGAGATGCCGGAGCAAAGATCGACCTGCTGAACCTGCAGTGGATCTACCGTGCAAAAAAATATTACAACATGCTTCCGCCGGATATTTCCACACTGCTGATCCCGATACACTACCGGATTCATGTAGATCAGCTGAAGGATCTTGTAGAAGCACCGTCTGTCGATGAATTTTTAAAGCTGGTTACCAGAACGCCTTATCTGCGTCACACCGATACTCAGACACCAGCGTCCATCGAGACGATTTACAAAGACTGCCTGTACCGTCTCTACCTGGCAGACAGAAGAAGTAACCCTTATTCCATCGCAACCGTGAATACCTATCTTTTTCTGAAAGAGGAGGAGCTTGATAAGCTTACAACTGTGCTCGAATGTGTTCGCTACGGACTTCCTGCACGTGAGACATTAACTTATATAGGAGGAACAGCGAAATGATTGTTAAGATGAAGTTCCTGAGCATTACCGGACCACGCGCCGACATCGACCGCATGACAAACCGGTATCTTTCCAAATATGAGATGCAGCTTGAAAATGCACTCACGGAGCTCAAGACAGTAGATAATCTGATGCCATTTCTGGAAATGAACCCTTACCGTGATCCACTCGCAAAAGTGACACAGTTTCTGGGATATATGAAAGACATGCCAGCAGAGCCATCCTTTGATCAGAGCGAAGACGAGATCCTTGAGATGATTCGTTCTATCAATCATGACTACATGGATCTGCAGCAGCAAAAAGAAGAACTGAAAAAAAAGAGAGAGAATATCCAGGCACGTATGAAAGTCCTGGAACCTTTTACTTCTCTGGATTTTGACCTGCATGAAATCATGCAGTACAAATACATCCGCACAAGATTTGGAAAAATCAATGTGGATTATTATCACCGGCTGGAAAAAGCGCTTCTTGAAGACATTGATGCATTATTTCTGGAAGGCTCCAGAGATGCCTCTTATGTCTATGGCGTTTATTTTGTATCGGATGCTGATGCAGGAAAGGTCGATTCGATCATGCGGTCTCTCCACTTTGAAAAAATCGATCTGCTGGAAGACTTTAGCGGAACTCCGCTGGAAGCTTACCGGAGCCTGGATAAAGAAGTCCAGAATCTGACCGATGAAATCCAGGCAGTGAAGGATAAACGTCAGGAGATGTTCCGCAAGAACGCTTCCAGACTACTCGGTGCAAGAATTCAGCTGGAACGTTTTTCCGATAACTTTGATATCCGGAAATTTGCGGCACGAACCGAGACAGACGAGCAGGAAGAATACTACATCCTCTGCGGCTGGATGTCCGAAGAAGATGCAAATGCATTTATCAAAGAGGCACAGGGAGATGACAAGGTTTATATCGTAGTAGAAGAGGACCGGGAACAGTATTTTGGAGAACCTCCTACCAAGCTTGAGAATCCAAAGCTTTTCAAACCATTTGAAATGTTCATCAAGATGTACGGACTTCCCAAGAGCGGTGAGATGGATCCGACCATTTTTGTAGGTATCATGTACAGCTTTATCTTCGGCGCCATGTTCGGGGATGTCGGTCAGGGGCTGCTGCTCTTTATCGGCGGTGCGATCCTGTATTTCACAAAGAAAATGAACCTTGCCGGAATCGTATCACTTGCCGGAATCTTCTCCACCTTCTTTGGATTTATGTTTGGAAGTGTGTTTGGATTTGAAGACATTATAGAAGCCAAATGGATCCGACCGATCAATCATATGACCACCTTACCGTTTATCGGAAAACTGAATACCGTATTTATCGTATCGATTGCTTTTGGTATGGGAATCATCCTGATTTCTATGATCTTCCATATTATCAACGGCATCCGTGCCAAAGATACCGAAGCAACCTGGTTTGATGCAAACGGCGTGGCAGGGCTGATATTCTACGGGGCAGCAGTTACCTGCATCGTTCTTTTCATGACAGGTCACTCTCTGCCGGGTGGAATCGTTCTTGCAGTGATGTTCGGAGTACCGCTTCTTCTGATCGCACTGAAAGAACCGCTGACGAACAAGATCAAAAAGAAAACCGAAAAAATGGAACAAAGCAAAGCAATGTTTGTCACCCAGGCATTCTTTGAATTATTTGAAACCCTGCTCAGCTATTTTTCAAATACACTTTCCTTTATCCGTATCGGTGCATTCGCAGTCAGCCACGCTTCCATCATGGAGGTTGTACTGATGCTTGCCGGTGCCGAAAGCGGGCATATTAACTGGGTAGTGATCGTACTCGGCAACCTGTTTGTATGTGGATTCGAAGGACTGATCGTTGGAATCCAGGTCCTGAGACTTGTCTATTACGAGATGTTCAGCCGCTTCTACAAAGGCAGCGGCCGCGAATTTAAACCTTATACAGGTACTGCAAAAAATTAGTTTTTCATTTTAGGAGGAAATTATCATGACTTTAGCAACTAAACTTATTCTCATTGCCGCACTGGTTTTAAGCATTTTCATTCCATTCGGATATTACCTGCTCGGAGAAAAAAATAAAGGACGTTATAAATGTGCACTTGCCTTCAATGTTCTTTCTTACTTTGGAACCTTCCTTGTAGCAGGGATCATGCTCTTTGGAAGTGTACCGGTACATGCGGCAGATGCCGCTGCCTCAGGCGCAGGCCTTGCAACCGGTCTTGGTTACATTGCAGCAGCTCTTGTTACCGGTCTTTCCTGCATCGGTGGCGGTATTGCCGTAGCAAGTGCAGCAAGCGCAGCTCTTGGAGCTATCAGCGAGGATTCCAGCGTCCTTGGTAAATCCCTTATCTTCGTAGGTCTTGCAGAAGGTGTATGCCTGTACGGTCTTATCATCTCCTTCATGATCATCAGCAGACTGTAATCATGAAAATGTATCTGATCAGTGACAACGTGGATACTTATACCGGAATGCGGCTTGCCGGCGTGGACGGTGTCGTAGTTCATGAAAAGCAGGAGCTGCGTGATGCGCTGGAAACTGCCATGAACGACAAGTCGATCGGTATCATTCTTCTGACGGAACGCTTTGGAAGAGAATTTCCGGATCTCATCGATGAGATCAAGTTAAAAAGAAAGATGCCTCTTCTGATCGAAATTCCGGACAGACACGGAACAGGACGTAAAAAGGATTTCATTACCTCATACGTCAATGAAGCGATTGGACTGAAACTTTAACTAGAAAGGCATAGAAGGTGAGACAATGACGCTTGAAGAGAAAATAGCGCATTTACAGGAAACGGTCATGACTGAAGCCCGTTCTGAAGGGAATGCGATCATTGACAATCACAAAAAAGCGCTTGAATCTTTATTTGAAAAGCATAAAAAAGAAGCGACCGCACAGTCTGAGGTCCGCATCAAATCCGAGACCTTAAGAGCCAGAAGGCAGGTAAATCAAGCTGCGGCAAAAGCCGAAACCGAACTGAAACGTGCTCTTGGCCAAACACAGAATGAATTAAAAGTCAGGCTGTTTGATGAAGTAAAGGAGCTTCTTTCTGACTTTACAAAAACAGACGAATATCTGGACTATCTCTGCAGCAAAATCCGCGAAGCCGCACGCTTTGCAGATGGCGAGGAGATGACCATTTATATTTCTCCTTCTGATAAGGAGAAACAGACAGAACTGGAAAAACGTACCGGCATGACGATCACCATCAGTGAATATGATTTTATGGGCGGTATGCGTGCTGTAATCCGAGGCCGTAATATTCTGATCGATCACAGCTTCCAGGCTGCAGTCGATTACGAATATCATCAGTTCAGTTTTGCAGCAGGAGGTGCAGGAATTGAATAAGACAGCAACTATTTATGGAATAAACGGTCCGGTCATCTATCTGAAGGGTGACACCGGATTCATGATGTCGGAAATGGTCTATGTGGGAAAGGAAAAGCTGGTTGGCGAAGTCATTTCCCTGGACAAAGACATCACGACTGTTCAGGTCTATGAAGAGACTTCCGGGCTGAAACCGGGAGAAATCGTAGAGGCTTCCGGAAGTCCGGTATCTGTAACTCTGGCACCTGGAATCCTGAACAATATTTTTGACGGAATCGAACGCCCGCTTGAGCAGATCGCAAATGTGGGCGGCGGTGCATTTATCACCCGCGGCGTCAGCGTTGATTCGCTTGACCGCGACAAATTATGGGATACCCACATCACCGTGGCCAAAGGAGATTACCTTCATGGCGGAGATATTATAGCGGAGGTTCCGGAGACCAGTGCGATCGTACACAAATGTATGGTTCCGCCGGATGTGGAAGGTGAAGTAATCTGCTGCGCGTCGGACGGAGATTACCGGATTGAAGATACACTTGTCACTCTGCGGCTTTCCGACGGAACAGAAAAACAGCTCAACATGATACAGCACTGGCCGATCCGTAAGGCGCGCCCGACAAGCTACCGTTTCCCGGCAAGTGTCCCTCTGATCACCGGACAGCGGATCCTGGATACCATGTTCCCGATTGCAAAGGGTGGAACTGCCGCAATCCCAGGCGGATTCGGTACCGGAAAAACCATGACCCAGCACCAGATCGCAAAATGGTCTGATGCCGATATTATCATCTATATTGGCTGCGGCGAGCGTGGAAATGAAATGACACAGGTGCTGGAAGAGTTTTCAGAGCTTGTGGACCCAAAGAGCGGCAATCCGCTGATGGACAGAACCACTCTGATCGCCAATACCTCCAACATGCCGGTAGCTGCCCGTGAAGCAAGTATTTATACCGGACTTACCCTGGCTGAATATTACCGTGACATGGGCTATGACGTAGCGATCATGGCAGACTCTACTTCCCGCTGGGCAGAAGCCTTACGTGAGCTTTCCGGCCGTCTGGAAGAGATGCCGGCAGAAGAAGGTTTCCCGGCTTACCTTGCCAGCCGTCTGTCTGCTTTCTACGAGCGCGCAGGCATGATGCATAACTTAAATGGCAGTGACGGATCCGTGACCATTATCGGCGCCGTATCTCCTCAGGGAGGCGATTTCTCCGAGCCGGTCACACAGAACACCAAACGTTTCGTCCGCTGCTTCTGGGGCCTGGACAAGAGCCTTGCCTACGCAAGACATTTTCCGGCGATCCACTGGCTGACCAGCTACAGCGAGTATCTGACCGATCTCGCCGCCTGGTACCACGACAATGTATCACCCAAATTCGTTGACTACCGCAACCGCATCATGGCACTTCTGAACCAGGAGAGCAGCCTGATGGAAATCGTAAAGCTGATCGGAAGTGATGTACTTCCGGACGATCAGAAACTGGTTCTGGAAATCGCAAGAGTCATCCGTCTCGGATTTTTGCAGCAGAATGCATTCCACAAGGATGATACCTGTGTCTCTCTGCAGAAGCAGTACAAAATGATGGAAATCATTTTATATTTATACAAACGCTGCCGCGAACTGGTAGCCATGAATATGCCAATGTCTGTCCTCAAGGAGGAAAATATTTTTGAACGTGTCATTGCGATCAAATACGATGTTCCAAATGACAATCTTCAGCTTCTTGACCAGTATCTGGCAGACATTGATGCTTTCCATGACCGCATCATGGAAAAGAACGCGTAGGGAGGGAAAATAAAATGGCAATTGAATATTTAGGCCTCAGCAGCATTAACGGCCCTCTGATCGCGCTGGAAGGCGTTCAGGATGCTTTTTATGATGAAATCGTAGATTTTGTCGTAAACGGCAAAGAACACAAAATGGGACGTATTGTGGAGGTCTACAAGGACAAAGCAATCATCCAGGTATTTGAAGGCACGGAAAATATGTCTCTTAACAATACCCACACCAGACTTACCGGACATCCGATGGAAATCGGTCTGTCCGAAGAAATGCTTGGAAGAACCTTTAACGGAATCGGCGAACCGATCGACGACCTTGGACCGATCACGGTTGAAGAGGTGCGCGATGTCAACGGACTTCCGTTAAATCCGGTCAGACGTGAATACCCTCGTAACTATATCCGCACCGGAATTTCTGCGATTGACGGACTGACCACACTGATCCGTGGACAGAAGCTGCCGATCTTTTCTGGCAACGGTCTTCCGCACGACCAGCTTGCCGCACAGATCGTAAAGCAGGCTTCTCTGGGCGGCAGCACGAATGAGGATTTCGCCATCGTATTCGCCGCAATGGGTGTCAAGCATGACGTAGCTGATTTCTTCCGCAGAACCTTTGAGGAGAGCGGTGTTGCAAACCATGTGGCAATGTTCCTGAACCTTGCCAACGATCCTGTCGTCGAGCGTCTGATCACCCCGAAGGTTGCGCTGACCGCCGCTGAATACCTTGCATTTGAAAAAAATATGCACATTCTGGTCATTCTTACCGATATGACTTCCTTTGCCGAAGCCATGCGTGAGGTTTCTTCTTCCAAAGGAGAAATACCAAGCCGTAAAGGATATCCGGGATATCTGTACAGTGAACTTGCCACCTTATATGAACGTGCAGGAATCGTAGAAGGAGTAAATGGTTCTGTCACACAGCTCCCGATCCTGACCATGCCAAATGATGACATTACCCACCCGATTCCTGACCTGACCGGTTATATCACCGAAGGACAGATCGTACTTGACCGGAATCTTCACGGACAGGCGATCTACCCGCCGATCAGCGTTCTTCCGTCCCTGTCCCGTCTGATGAAAGACGGTATCGGAAAAGGATATACCCGGGAAGACCACCAGGATCTGGCAAACCAGCTTTTCTCTGCATATGCTAAAGTAGGAGAGGCTCGGAATCTTGCTTCCGTTATCGGAGAAGACGAGCTTTCTCCGATTGACAAGAAATACCTGGAATTCGGAAAGGCATTCGAGGAGCGTTATATCGGCCAGGGACCGAATGAAAACCGTACCATCGAGGAAACCCTGGATCTTGGCTGGGAACTGCTTAGAATCCTTCCAAAAGAAGAACTTGACCGTGTCGATACCAAGATTCTTGACGTATACTACAAAGGCTAAGGAGGGAAGTCTATGGATCCACGTTCATTTCCCACCAAGGGAAATCTGATACTTGCGAAAAATTCACTGACACTTGCCAGACAGGGATATGAGCTGATGGACAAGAAGCGGAACATTCTGATCCGCGAGCTGATGGGCTTAATCGACGAAGCAAAGGATATTCAGGAAGAAATCGATAAAACCTTCACCTATGCCTATCAGTGCCTTCAGAGGGCGAATATCGAGCACGGGATCAGTACAGTAGAAGAACTTGCCTATACAGTTCCGATCGAGGATTCTATCCGCATCCAGACGCGAAGCATTATGGGAACAGAAATCCCGAAAGTGAAGTACGAAAAAGAAAATACCAGACCAACCTATGCATTCAGTACTTCCAGAGAATCCATCGATATCGCCCGTGATGCATTCTGCCGTGTAAAGGAGCTGACACTCAAGCTTTCTGAGGTAGAAAATGCAGCGTACCGGCTGGCTTCAAGTATCAAAAAGACACAGAAAAGGGCAAATGCCCTGAAAAATATTACGATTCCGATGTATGACAATCTCGTATATACGATTACAAATGCACTGGAAGAGAAAGAACGGGAAGAATTTACCCGACTGAAAGTGATCAAACGAATGAAAAACAAATAATATTTCTGAAAAAATCATAAAATATAGAAAATATATTGACAATACACCCGTTTTGTTATATAACTTATAGAACAAATAAGATTACAAAAGCAATAGATTTTACAAATCAGGGGGTGAGCATATGACTTTTTGGAAAGTATCCGACACCAGAATGAACTGCCTTATCACAGAAGCAGAGATTGCCGCACTTGGCTACTCACTGGAAGATCTGACACAGGACAGGGAGCGTACCGAAGAATTTTTGAATCTTCTTCTCAAGAAAGGGAAAGAAGTTCTTGGGCTTAACACAGACAATGGAATCCAGGGATTTTACGGTGCATTTCTTCCTGACCGGAGCCTGATGCTGTCGATCTCCTGCCAGGCTGAGAATTCTCTGGAATCCATCCAAAAAGATGGTTCTGAAGCTTCCGGTATGCTGATCGAGCCTGACAGCAGTGAAAAAGAGACCGTTCGCTGGCAGATTCTCTTTCCAAGTCTGGATAATGCAATCGACTTCTGCAAGATCCTTGGATACGGCCAGGCATCAGAAAGCCGTCTGTATAAAGATGACGGTGTCTACTACCTGATGGTAGACTTCCCGAATACAGAAGACGGCAATAAAAAGGCTCAGCGCATCGTATCCGCCGGTGAATTCGGTGGCATGGTCGAAAAAGATGCAATTTCTGAAGCCTATCTGAATGAACATGAAAAATGCCTCCTGAACAAGGATGCAATCAATATTTTATGCAAGATGTAGTAGAAGGGGACTAAAATAGTCCCCTTTTTAGTACACGAAATAGATTTTCCTTTATTTTTCCACAGATCCAGTAACTTTCCACAAATGAAATAAACGATTACTTTTACATATGTCTCCATCTGTAGAAACAGATCGTGAAAAAAGAGCACCGTCCCCGATGCTAATTCATCAAAAACAGTGCTGATACTGCGCCTTCAGGGATTCGAACCCTGGACAAATAGATTAAGAGTCTACTGCTCTACCAACTGAGCTAAAAGCGCATACATTATTCGGTTTTCCGTAACGCAAGATTTATTATATAAGACAGCTATAAAAAATGCAAGCTTTTTTTTCATAAATTTTAAAATTTTTTTAAATAGATTTTTTTTCTGAAAAAGAATGTGCCAAGGCACATATAAAAAAGATCATGTGTACCGTCCGAAATTCGAACACATGATCTTTTTTGTGTACCTTTTAGGGTGGTTTTTTTCTTATCCTACATAAATTTACTGATATATCCCTGTACAAAGATAAATAATACAATCAGCGGCAGGATATAGCTTACATAAAATTTCGCCCATTTCGGGAATTTCAATCCTTCTCCGGTATCCGCTTCTTTCAGGAAGTTCTTCCATCCCCATCCATAACGGCTTGTACAGAACAGAAGATAGATCAGACTTCCAAGTGGAAGCAGGTTGTTACTTACCAGGAAATCCTCCAGATCCAGTACTCCGGAACCTTTTCCGAACGGCATAAATCCACTCCATACATTAAATCCGAGAACGCAAGGCATGGAAAGTACCGCCACAACCACGATATTGACGATTACAGCCTTTTTCCGGCTGCATCCGGTCAAATCAATGGCAAAGGATAAAATGTTCTCAAAAACGGCGATTACGGTCGATACCGCAGCAAAAATCATAAATAAGAAAAATAAGGCTCCCCAGATTCTTCCGCCTGCCATGGAATTAAATACATTCGGAAGTGTGATAAAGATCAGACTCGGACCTTCTCCCGGATCCACCCCATATGCGAAGCATGACGGGAAAATGATCAGACCCGCGATCAAAGCAACAAAGGTATCCAGAAGTGTTACCAGGACTGCTTCTCCTGTAAGACTGCGGGATTTGTCGATATAGCTTCCGAAAATAGCAATTGCGCCGATTCCAAGGCTTAATGTGAAGAAAGCCTGTCCCATAGCGGCAAAAATCGTGTCAAATAAGCCATATTCCACGACTTTGTGGAAATCCGGTGCCAGATAGAAGTGAAGCCCCTCAGAAGCCCCATCAAGCGTTACAGAACGTACTGCAAGGATCAACATCAGTGCAAGCAGAAGCAGCATCATAACCTTTGTGATCTTTTCCACTCCATTTTGAAGCCCCATTCCACAAATTGCAAAACATCCAACAACAACAATGATCATAAAGAAAGTCATTGTTCCGGGTTTTGCAAGCATATCGGAAAACACACCTGCAACAGCGGCAGTATCCTTTCCCTCAAATTCACCAGTCATCATCTTGATGAAATACTGGACCATCCAGCCTGCAATTGTTGTGTAGAACATCATCAGCAGATAGTTTCCGGCCATAGCTCCATACTTATACCAATGCCATTTCGTTCCTTTTGGCTCCAGCCGGTCAAAGGAAAGCGCCGCACTTACTTTACTGGCTCTTCCGACAGAAAATTCCATTACCATGATCGGAAGTCCAAGAATCAGTAAAAATGCAAGGTAAATAAGAACAAATGCTGCTCCACCATATTTTCCTACAATATAAGGAAAACGCCAGACATTACCAAGACCGATCGCACATCCTGCAGAAATAAGGATGAATCCGAGTCTTGAAGAAAATTTTTCTCGTTGCATAAAAAATCCTCTCATTCTATTAAATTGTGGATAACTTGCCGAAATGATACTTATCCACATTTTTCGACAAGCTTGTGGATAACTTTTTTTCAGAATATCCACAGAGGAATTATACTGAATTACTGGGAAATTGTCTATGATTGTTTATATTTTTATTGGCGAAGCCACCTGATAATTTTAATTTTCCCCTTTTTAGTACACGAAATCGCCAGATGTGTACCTTTTGGGGTGAAAATTTGCATGTATATATATATTAAAGATAACAACAGCTTATTAAAATTCCTTTGTTTATATTAAGAGGGCTGAAAAAGCCCGTGGTTGACGCATTTCGGGGCATATTTTGTGTACGGAAACGGGGGAAGTTGTTTACTTCAGAGGGCAAAGAGGTGTACATATATGGGGGTTGTTGTTTACTTTGCGGGGTTACGCAGTGTACTTGAAGGGTTGGCGATTTTACCTTTTCTGTACACAAGTGTCGAAAAAATTTAAAAAAAGGCTTTACAAGAGGGGGGTTCTTGTATATAATCAACCTAGACGTACCGTTTTGGTACACAATTTTTATCAAAAAAGGTACCTTAATGGTACACGAAAAGTACAATACACACCTTAAACGTACACAAAACGTAAAAAAAGACAGAAACCCCATTTTATGGGGTACTTTTTAGGGGAGGGTGTTCCTTTTTGGTACACAAATCCCCAATATAAAGGGGTTGGTTACCCCGAATGGTACACAATAAGGGATTATATGGGGTGTAGAGGGGATTTTAATACACCTCAAAAGTACACAATAATACAGAAGAAAACAATTAAGGGGTATGAGCGATGAAGGAAACACAGAAAAAACCAAAAGAGAAACAATTGCTGGATCGTGATACGGTCTCCCGGTCCAATGTGCTGATCGAAAGTAAATCCAGTACATCATTATTTGAAAGAAAGCTTCTTAATATTGCAATCGCAAAAGCATATGTAGAAGACGGTGAGCTGATCGCAAAGGTTTCCACCAAGGATGTTAAGAATTATCTTCATATAACAGGAAACTCCATCTATTCTCGTCTGAAAGAAGTATCAAAAGAGACATTGGGACATGTAGTAAGTATCGAGGACGACGAAAAAGAGAACTTCATCATGTTCAATGTAGTGAATAAATGTGAATATAGAGATGGCGTGTTTACAACCAGATTTACTAAAGAGATGAAACCTCATATCTATAACCTGAAAAAAGACTATACCCGTATGAGTCTTGATGTATTGTGCTCTTTTAAATCCCTGTTCACAACCCGTGTTTACGAAATTCTGAGAACCCAGTATTATCGTTTTGACAGGGAACAGTGTGACCAGCTGATCGTACCGAGACCGCCGAAGAATCCATACACGATCGCAGAGCTTAAATTTACACTGAATGTAGTGGATGCAAATGCATCTAAAGCAGTAAAACGTCTTGTTGAGCAGGGACGTTTTGAAGAAGCGCTTGCAGAGATTAAGGATGCACCGTTTGAAGATTGGCGTAATTTCCGTAGAAAAGTACTTGAAGTTGCGAAAAAAGAGCTGGAAGAATCCGAGTATTCCGAGATCTGCTTTGATTATGAGCCGGTTAAGAGCGGGAAGGGCGGAAAGGTTACAGGGATCCGTTTCTTTGTGAAGAAGAATCCGAAGTGTATCCATCATTCAGATCTTCAGCGTATGCCATCCGGAGAAGAAGAGGGCGAAGAGATTGCGCCAAATGTACTGGCTGCAAAGAAAACTCCGGTTAATGAAAAACTGATTTTAGAAGTTGCTGATATTTTTGGAAATGAACCGATCACGATTCAGGAGATTAAGGTGCTGCTTCAGGTATCCGATAACCAGCCGGATGTGATCCGGAAAGCTTTTAAGCTGTCACAGGAGCAGGCATACATCAATAATCTGGTCGGATGGCTCAGAAAATGTATCGAAGAAAAGTGGTATGAGAACGAAAAAGTATCCAAGTTCAAAGGAAAGACGCTGGAAGAAGCGCAGATGACACTGGATCTTTATCAGGAATACATAGAAGAGCGCGAAAAAGTGAAAAAAGAGTAGGGTATTTTCTGCGAAAAGCAGAATTATTACCTAAATGGTACACAAGTTAAGTGGAAGAATGTGTCCCTGGGATGCTATTTGCAAAGAGGCAGGTAGCATCCCGGGGATTTTGTGTATACGATGAGCCAAGTACAGATTTGTGCTTGCACAAGAATCTGTACTTGGCGAATGTACATCATCGAGCTGTTAAGCGAGATAGTGTACAAAGTATACGAATCGAGTAGGAGTCAGCCTACTCGATTGTCTTATTTTATGATGGAAAATTAAATTAGATGTTGGGGTCAAGAGGTCAAAAATCCTTTTGCAAGCAAGCTTGCATCAGCTTTCTGACCTTTTGACTCTGGTATCTTAAATTATGGAGGAACGGAAGAAAATTATGGAAATAAGAAGATTACTGGATTTTTTAAAGACAGCGGAACAACTGAAATGTAACACCAGACATTCGTATACTTCAAGTGGCAGGTTGGAGAGTGTGGCAGAGCACAGTTGGCGGCTGGCGTTGATGGCAATGCTGGTTGGGGATGAATTTCCGGAGATGGATATGGATAAGGTGATAAAAATGTGTCTGATCCATGATATGGGTGAGGCGATCACCGGAGATATTCCGGCATTTGAAAAGACGGATAAAGACCGAAAGGTTGAGAATAAAAAGGTGGAGCAGCTGACGGATATACTTCCGGAACCGGTCCGTGCAGAATGGAAGGCATTATTTGAAGAGATGGAAGCGATGGAGACACAGGAGGCGAGGCTTTATAAATCACTGGATAAGCTGGAGGCGCTGATCCAGCATAATGAGGCGGATATCTCGACATGGATTCCGTTGGAGTATGATCTTCAGATGACGTATGGGAATGAAGAATGTAAGTTTATAGAATATATCCAAAGGCTTCGGGATGAAGTGAGGAAAGATTCCAAGCGGAAGATTGAAGAAAGCAAACAGAAAGACTAATAAAAAATTTTCATAATAGTTGCATTGAAAATGTAATACTGCATATTCATGCTGAGCCGGGGCGAATGTCCAGGCTTATTTTCTATATATGATAAGTAAAAATTCACTTATAAATCGGGGTAACAGGATTCGAACCTGCGACCTCACGGCCCCCAGCCGTGCGCTCTGACCAAGCTGAGCCATACCCCGAAGTGTTATTTCATTATAGTATAAATTGTTTTAAATCTCAATCATTCTTTTGATGTGAGAAAATGCTGTTGACAGGTTTCTGGAAAGAGTTCAAAATAACGATATGCAAATATAAATGAGTAGGATGAGGAACGATTATGGAAAATTTAATTTTCAGTCTGAATGCGACGATTCCGATATTTTTAATGATGTTACTTGGAATGTTATTCAGAAAACTGGGGTGGATGGATGAAGTCTTTGCAGCAAAGATGAACAAGTTTGTATTTTTGGTTCCGCTTCCGGTGTTGCTGTTTGAACAGCTGGCGACCGTGGATTTTTCGGAAGTATGGGATATTAAGTTTATTCTTTTTTGTTTTGTGGTGACGGCGATCAGTATTACGATATCAACTTTGATTTCACTGCTGTGGAAAGACCGGAGCATTAAAGGCGAATTTATACAGGCGACTTATCGGAGCAGTGCGGCGCTTCTTGGTATTGCGTTTATCCAGAATATTTACGGAACTGCGGGAATGGCACCGCTTATGATCATCGGCAGTGTGCCGCTTTATAATATTATGGCGGTTGTGGTGCTTTCAGTGTTTAAACCGGGGAATAATTCTTTTGATAAGGCGCTGGTAAAGAAAACGCTGAAGGGGATTGCAACGAATCCGATCATTATTGGAATTGTGGCGGGATTTGTCTGGTCTGCACTTAAGCTTCCGATGCC
>ENA-UOOA01001790-UOOA01001790.1-human-gut-metagenome-genome-assembly--contig:-P61old-NODE-1790-length-32647-cov-11.271938_pt1 | contig 32647 bp, 28 predicted proteins | sample MGYA00242467_ERZ724014 | MGnify/ENA metagenome assembly ERZ724014 | reverse complement strand
CCATGACCATCAACACCAACGTTGCTTCTCTCAACGCCCAGCGCAACACCGCCGCCAACAGTGCCAGCCTGAGCACCACCATGCAGCGCCTGTCATCGGGCCTGCGCATCAACAGCGCCAAGGACGACGCTGCCGGCCTGGCCATTGCCGACCGCATGAACACCCAGGTGCGCGGCATGAACGTGGCCGTGCGCAACGCCGGCGACGCCATCTCCATGGCGCAAGTGGCCGAGGGCGGCCTGTCGGGCATGAACGATATGCTGCAACGCATGCGCGAACTTGCAGTGCAGGCCTCCAATGCCACCAATGGCTCGGGCGATATTGCCAAGCTGAATAACGAATACACGCAACTGGGCGCCGAACTCAGCCGCATGCTCAGCGCCACACAGTTCAATGGCGATAGTGTTCTGAACAGCACCGCCAGCTATGTGTTCCAAGTGGGCGCCAACGACGGGGCGGAAAATCGAATCACAATCGCTTCATCCGACATCAGTCTGAATGGGACTACTGCGTTCACGAACGTTGCATCCGGTGGTAGCACTGCGTCGGCGCTGGCAACCGCCGCCTCCGGCAATACGGCGCAAATCGCCGCTTTGGATCTTGCGATTTCCACAGTGAATGACCGCCGCGCATCCTTGGGCGCACTGCAAAGCCGGTTTGAAAACACCATCAGCTACCTGCGCACGGCCAGCGAGAACCAGTCCGCCGCCCGTGGCCGCATCATGGACGCGGACTTCGCCGCAGAAACCGCCAACCTGAGCCGCACACAGATCCTGCAGCAGGCCGGCACCGCGATGATTGCCCAGGCCAACCAGCTGCCCCAGAGTGTGCTGAAGCTGCTGCAGGGCTGATGCCCGGGCGGCCACAAACACTCCACAAACGCCACATGCCACAGTCTTCGTCCGCCCATCCCTCGCCTTATTACATCCACGCCCCACAGGGGCTGGATGAGGGCTCGACCTTCACGGCGCAGCTTCATATGCTGTGCCACCAGCTCAACCGGGCGGGCTACCCCGCTTACCTGGCTTCTGCTCCCACGGTGTACGGCATGTGGTGGACGCCCATCCTCACGCCCCAGACAATGGCTGCGCACCACATGGCGGGGCTGACGCCGATTTCCATCCAGCTGCAGGCAGGCGGCGACCCCATGCTGCCAGGCCTGCAAGTGCGCTTCGAACCCGCACTGCAAAACGACGGCGCTGCGGACGCGTGTGCGCGGCTGCACTTCAGCATGCCCGGCGCCCTTGCGACCACCACTGAGCGCTACACCCTCAAGGCCAGCCTGCCCTGGTTTGACACAGCGCTGCTTGATCGTGAGCCGGATACAGTGCAGCGCACAGGTTCACTCGTGTATTCTGGGCATCTGCCCGGCCCGCAATTCAAACTGCGGCCTGAACACGAGGCCCTGACAGACGTGTCGCCCTTCGCCCGACAGCGGATGGGTGCTAAGGAGCGCTGGCGGTTGCTGGCCGAAGCAGAGGTGCTATTTGCCTATGCGGCGGGCAGCATAGTCACGGAGGCTCGCATCTTGGGATGCCAGGTGGTGTATGTCGCCAACGACCACCAACTCCAGAATCTGCCCCAGCACCCGCTGGAGACCTGGGGTACGAGCCTGAATACGCCGCAGACGCCCCTGGATTCGCGGGACTACAGCCCGCAGGCATTGCGGGAGACGCTGTGTGCACTCATGCAGGACGCGCCCACTTTGCTGCACCGCCTGATTGAAACCACGCAGGCGGCAGCCGCTGTACTGCCCCCGCAGCTGGTGTGGAGCGCGCACCAGCTACACACGCTGGAAGATCTGCTGCCCTCGACGCCTGAGGGCCGCGCCGCCCGTGCTGATGCACAAGCCACTGACCAGCTCTGCAAGTCATATGAGGCTTGGAAAGTCAAGGCGGCTCCTACCGAAATTTACAGCGACATTTGCGCCGAACTCGTTAACTCCGGCAAAGTGCGGCCACCCACAGTGCACCTCTTCAGTCATGGCCGCGATCAGAGCACCTTGGCCGACACCATGGACGAACTGGGCAAGAGCTGGCTGCCCCCTCGACGTATCGTTATCCATGCCGATGTGGCAGCACCTTTTACTCCAGAGGAGTTAGGAAGTGACGTGCAGTGGATGGGGCCGGGCGAAGCCGGGCCTTCAACGATGCCGAACTACGATGGTGATGAATGGGTCATCCTGCTGGATGCCGGCACCCGGCTGGAGCCGTACACGCTGATAGAACTATTGGCCTGTGCCCACCACCATAACGGTGCTCGCATGGTTTACGCGGCGCACGACGTGGCCCTGTCAGCGGACAAGCACTTGCCGCACTTCACGGGCGGCACCAACCTAGAATGGCTGCGTGGAACCAACTACCTCGGCGGCGTCGTGGCGGTGCGCTGTGCTGACTGGATGAAGTTGCCAGATCCAGCCCGCTTCGCATCGGCCTACCGTCTAGCACTGCGCAGCAGTGCCATCAACGGAGCTGCTAGTGTGCATTACGTGGATCAGGTGCTGTCCCATTCCGCTCCCCAGCTGACGACCCAACAGGAGGCGCAGGAGTTCTGCGTCGCCCAGGAGGAGTTGCAACAGCTGTACCCCGGCACGGAGCTGATCGCCAGCAGCATGCTCGGATGCTGGACGGTTCAATATCCCGACCCTGGAACGGCGCTGTCGTTGATCATTCCGACAGGCAAGCAGCAGGGCTATCTGCGGGCACTGTTGCAGTCTTGTATCCGCTATTACCCGGCTGGCATTTTCGAAGAAGCGCTGCTGCTGGTGCAAGACGATGATCTGCCGTCGATGCAGCAATTCGTGCAGAGCTGGCCCCATGCCAACACGTTGCCTTTGCGCCTACTGCCTACAGGAGGCGGCGCATACAACCACGCCCGCAGCATCAACCTGGGGCTGCGCGCAGCCCACACCGAGCTGGTGGTTGTGTGCGACGACGACATTGAATGGCTGGACGCACAGGCTCTGCCTGCGCTGCGTCGGTTTTTCACGCAGGAGTCGGTGGCCCTCGCGGCCCCCCGGCTAGTACTGCAAAAGGATCGCTTCCCCCTGGTGATGGCCGGCCCGCATGTGGCAGGCGAGGGTGCACTGCTGCAAAACTACGTGGGGGAACGCCAGGGCCTGACGGAGCGCGGACTCCACAACCGACTGCAAATGGCACAGGACGTCGTCGGCGTGCACGCTTCGTGCTGGATGGCTCGCCGCAGTGCCTTGTTAGCGGCAGGTGCCCTGGACGAAGTTGGCACGCCGATCTTTCAGTCAGTTACCGACTTGGGCTACCGTCTGCAGCAGTCGGGGTGGCGGCTGGTCTGGGCGCCCCAGGCCAATGCTTTGCACGCTGGCGGCATGACTGTGAATGCAGTGCGCCGAGACCCCGCGCAGGCACTGGCTCTCTCGCAGGCAGCCATGGCAGAGGCGCACCAACTACGTAATCGTTGGCTGCCCTTCGTAGGCCAGCATCCGATCTACAGCAAGCATCTTTCAGGTAGCAAACCTTATACCTTGGACATGCACCTGGCGAACCGCTGGAGCCAGGACTACCGAACCAGGCCCAGGGTGCTGGCCCAGCCAATTTCCAGCGGGTCGGGGCAGTACCGCGTGATCGAACCGCTAGACGCACTGCAAATGCGCAGCATGGCCGAGACCTGCGTGGTGGCGCCCCCAAAGTCGGGAAAACCCGACCGCCGGGTCCTGACCCCTCTGGACGTAGCGCGGTTCAAACCAGACCGCATCCTGGTACAGCACTCCATTTCAGACCAGGACATTGCCAATCTGCGCGCCATCCGAGAAACGCACCCTCAAGCTTTCATCGTTCAACTGATGGACGATCTCACTTCGGATTTGCCCGCATCGCACCCCAACCATGTCTTCGGCCAGCGAGAGGGGCATACCCGCACATTGCAGGCGCTGGAGTTGAGCGACCGACTGATCGTTTCTACCCAGCCCTTGGCCGACTACTATGCCCCGTATTGCCGGGATATCCGTCTCGTGCCCAATGCACTCGATCCGCAATACTGGGGCCACCTCCAGCGCACACCACAGCCCCGCGAACGGCTGCGCGTTGGGTGGGCTGGCGCCGCTCAGCACCTGGGCGATCTTCGTCTGGTGGAGCGCGTGGTGCAAACACTGGCGGATGAGGTGGACTGGGTTTTCATGGGCATGTGCCCAGACGAGCTACGCCCTTACATCAAAGAGTTTCACGGCTTCGTCTCTTACAAGGACTATCCAGCCAAACTGGCCAGCCTGGACCTCGACATCGCTATCGCGCCGCTAGAAAACAACCTGTTCAACGCGTGCAAAAGCAACCTTCGGTTGCTGGAGTACGGAGCAATGGGCTGGCCGGTGGTGTGCTCGGACGTATATCCCTATCAAACCATGGACCCACCCGTACTGCGGGTCCCTGACGACGAGGGCGCATGGCTCGCTGCCTTGCGCCGCCTGATTAAAGACCCTGGCTTTCGTCGCGCACAAGGCCAAGCGCTACATGATTGGCAGCAGCAACACTATCTTTTGGGAAATCACGTGGATGCTTGGTTCCACGCCATTTTTGAGTAACCGCTATGTCGAATACAAAACTTCCGCCTCTGCCCGACCTGCCGATGGACCGGCTGGTGAATTTCTCCACCACAGTTTCGTGGGGTATCACTGACCCGCAACGCTTCCAGCAACTGATGGACGAAGCCAAGTCTCTTGTGACTGGAGGCTACTACCTCGGAGACAACTTATTCACGTGGTGCCGCAACAATTCTGCATTGGAAGACCCTGCCTTCATTCGTGCTCTTCAGACCAATGTCCAAAACTCCTCGGACGAAGCGATCGCTTGGCGGCGCTATCTCTTGGCATGCAGCGCCTCACATGCGATTCATTTGAACGGCGACTTTGTAGAGTGCGGCGTGTATTTGGGGACCGGCATTAAAACTGTGATTGACTACTTCGGCAAAGATCGTTTCGACAAAAAATTTTGGGGCTATGACACCTTTGACTACCACCCAACCAAAGGGCACGATTTCGAAGAGCAGCGCAACGGTTTGTTCCAGAAAGTAAAGGAAAGATTTGCAGAGTATTCAATGGTGCGCCTGATTCAGGGCCTGCTGCCAGAGTCCTTCCAACAAGGTTGCCCTGAAAGAATCTCCTTTTTGCACATCGACTTGAACAATGCAGAAGGTGAGATCGCCTCATTGGATCATCTTTGGGATCGTGTCGTCCCCGGAGGTTTGGTCATCTTGGACGACTATGAATGGGCCGGCATTTATCGCGAGCAAAAACGCGCAGAAGATAGGTGGTTCCAAGATCGAGGTTACCGAGTTTTCCCATTACCTACCGGACAAGGTTTCTTAATTAAACGTTGAACCACCCGCATCACGACTAAGCGGTTATTCATTAAGTTACATTCAGAGCGCCGCTTCACACTCTCGCACTTCCGTCCTATGTTCGTCATCATCGGCTACGTCGTCAGCATGGTCTGTATCTTCGGCGTGTACATCGTTCACGGCGGGAACATCCAGGTCATCCTGAAAGCCCTTCCCTTTGAGATGATCACCATCGGGGGCAGTGCCCTGGGCGCGTTTGTGGTCAACAACCAGCCCAAGGTGCTCAAGGCCACGCTCAAAGCGATTCCGCAGGCGCTCAAGGGAAGCAAGTACACCAAGGCACGCTACATGGAACTGCTGGCGATGCTGTACGAGATCCTTCAAAAAGCCCGCAAAGAAGGCCTGATGGCGATTGAAAAAGACGTGGAAGCGCCCCACGAATCCGAAATCTTCAAGAAATACCCCGTGGTGGGCAATGACCACCATGTGATCGAGTTCACCACCGACTACCTGCGCATGATGGTGTCTGGCAACCTGAACTCGCACGAGATCGAAGCGCTGATGGATGCCGAAATCGACACCCACCATGCAGAAGCCCATGCCCCGGTGGCGGCCATTGCCCGCCTGGCCGGCGCTCTGCCTGCGTTTGGTATCGTGGCTGCGGTGCTGGGGGTGGTGAACACCATGGGCTCGGTGGGGCAGCCCCCATCGGTACTGGGCGGCATGATCGCCTCGGCGCTGGTGGGCACGTTTCTGGGGATCTTGCTGGCCTACGGTTTTGTTGAACCGCTGGGCGGCCTGCTGGAGCAAAAGACCGAAGATGCCGCCAAAGAATTCCAGTGCATCAAATCCACGTTGCTTGCTAGCATGCAGGGCTACAACCCGGCCACAGCGATTGAGTTTGGCCGCAAGGTGCTGTTCTCCACAGACCGCCCCACGTTCTCAGAGCTGGAAGGCCACGTGAAGGGCAAGAAGTAAACGGATTGCGCTGTGGCAGAGAAGAAACTTCAACCCATCATCATCAAGCGCGTCAAGAAGGGCGGCCATGCCGCCCACGGCGGCGCGTGGAAGATCGCCTACGCCGACTTTGTGACGGCCATGATGGCCTTCTTTCTGCTGATGTGGCTGCTGGGCTCTACCGCCAAGGGTGAGCTACAGGGCATTTCAGACTATTTCAGTTCTCCGCTCAAAGTGGCCATGGCCGGTGGAGATGGTTCGGGCAACAGCTCCAGCGTCATCCCGGGTGGGGGCAACGACCTTTCGAAAGTGCACGGGCAGGTGCGGCGCTCTGATACAGATTCGGAAAAAGCGCGCCGCCAGAGCATTGACACCGCCAGAGCCGAGCGCGCCAAACAAGATGCCGAGCGCATCAAGACCCTGCAAGCCAAAATCGATGCGTTGATCACGGAAAACCCGCGCTTGAACGAATACAAGTCGCAAATTCGCATCGATGTGACGCCGGATGGCCTGCAAATTCAGATCGTGGACGACCAAAACCGCCCGATGTTCGACAGCGGCAGCGCGATGGTGAAGCCTTACATGCGCGACATCCTTCGGGAAATTGGCGCGGCGCTCAACGGTGTGGAAAACCGCGTGAGCCTTGCCGGCCACACCGATGCCGTGCCCTACAGCAACAGCGACCGTGGCTACAGCAACTGGGAATTGTCTTCCGACCGGGCCAATGCCACCCGCCGGGAACTGGTGGCGGCCGGCATGCCAGATGCCAAACTGGGACGGGTCGTGGGGCTGGCCGCCAGCGATCTGCTAGAACCAGACAACCCGCGGTCTGCCGCCAACCGCCGCATTACCATCACGGTATTAACCCGTGAAGCTGAAGAAAGACTCATGGGGAAAGGGACTCCCACCGTAACATCGACTGAACTGTCGATGGAAAAGCAGGAAAATCCCGAGGAGGGCAGGTAGACGTTACGCCTTGTCACAAAACCTGCCACACTTGACAATATCAGACATTTCGACCGAAAGGGTCCCACGTGACCACAGCCCTTCGCTTTCTTATCGTTGACGACTTCTCCACCATGCGCCGCATCGTTCGCAACCTGCTCAAGGAAAGCGGGTTCGCAGATGCTGATGAGGCAGAAGATGGCGTCGCTGCGCTGAACAAGCTGCGCAATGGCAAATTTGATTTTGTCGTCACCGACATCAACATGCCAAACATGAACGGCTTTCAGCTGCTATCTGAAATCAAAAAGGACGACAAGCTCAAGCACCTGCCGGTTCTCATGGTCACTGCCGAGGCGCGCAAGGAAGACATTGTTGCCGCCGCCCAAGGGGGCGCTGCGGGCTACATCGTCAAGCCGTTCACCAAAGCCACTCTGGAAGAAAAAGTTCTGCTGATCCTCAAGAAAATGGGACTGTGAAGCCATGGACACGCCAGAAATCACCCCACCGGAGCCGGCAACAGATATCCATCACAAGATCGGACAGCTGACCCGGCAGCTCCACGATTCGCTGAACGAACTGGGCTTTGCGGAAAAACTGCGGGGCTCGATGGGTGAGTTGCCCGATGCCCAGAGCCGCCTTTCCTACATTGCGCGGTTGACTGGCGAAGCCGCCGAAAAGGTGCTCAGCCGGGTGGAACTGGCCAAGGCCCAGCACGACTTCATCGCCTCGGAAACCCGGCGTGTGGTGGATTCATTGGTCAAAGACCCGGTCGCCGCGGTCGCCAAGGGTGAAATCTTCAACTTCCTGACGGACGTGGAGCGTGTCACGAAAGAGGCCGACGTTCACCTGACCGAAATCATGATGGCGCAGGACTTCCATGACCTGACGGGCCAGGTGATTGCCAGGGTGGTGAATCTGGCGGCAACCATCGAAGATCAACTGGTACAGCTACTCATCCAGACGGCTCCAGCAAATGCCCAGGTCGTCGTACCCACGCCAGAGCCAGCCAAGCTGCAAGGCCCGGTGGTGGATCCCGAGAACACCCCGGACATCGTGACCGATCAATCCCAGGTGGACGATCTTCTCGCCAGTTTGGGATTCTGATCCTGGCAGCATTCTGCGATGCCTGAATAAGGGGCCCCAGCGGCCCCTTTTCCGCCTTTAGATTTCCGAGCTGCTTACGACAATGGCATGACCCAGCCGTCATGCCATCATGGACTCCAGCCAAGACAAAGAATTACCCGCCACGGAGCGCAAGCTACAAAAAGCGCGCGAAGATGGCCAAGGTGCGCGCTCGCGCGACTTGTCCCACCTGGCCATCCTGGGTGCAGGGGCCGCCAGCATTCTGGTCCTGGCCCCCACGCTCATGGATCACCTGCAGAAGGCCCTGAGCCAGCAGCTCGTGTTCGACTCGCGTACGGTCATGACACCGGGCAGCATGCTCGAACGCATGCAAGCCGTGGTCATGGTGGGGCTGGTCGCCAGCGTGGTGTTTGCCGTGCTGACCAGCATGGCAGCCGTCATCAGCGCCATTGGTGCGGGTGGCTGGATCTTCAGCACCAAGCCCATCACGCCGCAATTCAACCGCCTGAACCCCATCACGGGCTTCACCAACCTGTTTGCGAAGCAGCAACTGGCCAACGTGGCCAAGATGGTGCTCATGACATCCATCCTGGCTTTTGTGGCCTGGAAGTACATGGGCAACAGCATCGAGAGCATTGCGATGCTGGTATTGCAACCTTCCACCAGCGCCATTCGCGCCATGGCCGAATGGCTCACCACCGGGGTCAGCATGCTGCTGCTGGTGGTCTTTCTGGCCGCACTGATCGACATTCCGCTGCAGGCCTTCTTCTTCAAATCGGGCCTCAAGATGTCCCACGAAGAAGTCAAGAAAGAACACAAGGAAGCCGAAGGCGACCCCCACACCAAAGGCCGCATCCGCCAAAAGCAGCGCGAACTGGCCGACCGAGCCAGCGTGGGCGCCGTGCCCAAGGCTGATTTTGTGGTGATGAACCCCACCCACTACGCGGTGGCACTCAAGTACGACGAAGCCACCATGTCAGCCCCCCAGGTGATTTCGCGCGGCACCGACCTGGTGGCCATGCGCATTCGCGATTTGGCCAAGGGCCACGACATTCCGGTGCTGCAGTCGCCCATGCTGGCGCGCGCCTTGTATGCGCACGCCGAGCTGGACCAACCCATTCCGGCCACCCTGTACACCGCGGTAGCCCAGGTGCTGGCCTATGTTTACCGGCTCAAGGCAGCCATGCGCGGCCAGGGCCGCATGCCCGGCGAGCTGGTCGAACCGTACGTACCGCCAGAACTCGATCCACACAACAAGCTTTCGGGCCAGGCCAAAGGTGAATCTGCATGAACACCTCCGTCAATTCCCTGAAATTGTGGGCGGGCAAGAACACCTCGGTTCTGCAAGGCATGTCCGCCCCCCTGCTGGTCGTGGCCATTCTGGCGTTGATGGTGCTGCCCATCCCCGCATGGCTGCTGGACACTTTCTTCACCCTCAACATCGCCGTTGCCCTGATGGTGATGATGGTCGCGGCCTACATGATCCGGCCGCTGGACTTCGCAGCCTTCCCATCGGTGCTGCTGCTGACCACGCTGATGCGCCTGTCGCTCAACGTGGCTTCCACCCGCGTGGTGCTGCTGGAAGGCCACACCGGCCCTGGCGCAGCAGGCGCAGTGATTGAGGCCTTTGGCCACTTTCTGATCGGTGGCAACTTTGCCGTGGGTCTGATCGTGTTTGCCATCCTGGTGGTCATCAACTTCATCGTGGTGACCAAGGGCGCCGAGCGTATTGCCGAAGTGTCAGCACGCTTCACCCTGGATGCGATGCCAGGCAAGCAGATGGCTGTGGACGCGGACTTGAATGCTGGCTTGATTGACGAGAAGGAAGCCAAACGCCGCCGCGCCGAAGTGGCTGAAGAAGCCAACTTCTTCGGCTCCATGGACGGTGCCTCGAAGTTCGTGCGCGGCGATGCCGTAGCCGGTATCCTGATTTTGCTGATCAACATCGTGGGCGGCTTCACCATTGGCGTGCTGCAACACGGTCTCACGGCCAAGGAAGCCGCCGACAGCTACATCCTGCTGGCCATCGGTGATGCGCTGGTTGCCCAGATTCCTGGTCTGCTGATTTCCGTGGCCGCTGCCATGGTGGTGTCGCGCGTCGGCAAAGAGCACGACATGGGCCGCCAGATCGTGCAGCAGCTCTTCATGTCGCCCCGCGTGCTGGGCGTGACGGCCGGCATTCTGATCATGCTGGGGCTGATTCCCGGCATGCCCCACATCGTGTTTCTGGTGATTGGCACCGCGTTTGGCTATGGCGCGTGGACGCTGTACCAGCGCCAGCAAGCCCCCGCCGAACCCGAGGCCCCACCCGCACCACCCACAACTGATGGCGAAGCCACCTGGGACGACCTGCAGCCCATCGACCTGCTGGGCCTGGAACTGGGCTACCGTTTGATCTCGCTGGTGGACAAGAACCGCCAGGGCGACCTGCTCACCCGCATCAAGGGCGTGCGCCGCAAGTTTGCCCAGGAAGTGGGTTTCCTGCCCCCTGCCGTGCATGTGCGCGACAACCTGGAACTCAAGCCCAGCGCCTACCGCATTACCCTGCGCGGCGTGGTGGTGGGCGAAGGCGAGGCCTTCCCCGGCATGTTCCTGGCCATCAACCCCGGCGGCATCACCACGCCCCTGATCGGCACACCCACCACCGACCCTGCATTCGGCCTGCCAGCACACTGGATTGACGATCGCCAAAAGGAAGCGGCACAAATGGCGGGTTTTACCGTCGTTGATTCAGAAACCGTGATGGCGACGCATTTGTCACACTTGATGCAAGTCCAGGCAGCCAAGCTCCTCAGTCGCACCGAAACCCAGCAACTGGTGGAACACGTAGGCAAGCTGGCCCCCAAGCTCATCGAAGAAGTGGTTCCGAAAATGGTGTCGATCGCAACGTTCCAGAAAGTTCTCCAGCTGCTGCTGGAAGAGTCTGTGCACATCCGCGACATCCGCACCATCATCGAAACCCTGGCCGAGCACGCTGGCACGGTGTCCGACCCTGTGGAGCTGGCACGGCGCGTGCGCATTGCACTGTCGCCCGCCATCGTCCAGCAGATCTACGGCCCCACCCGCGAACTCAACGTCATCGCCATCGAGCCTGGACTGGAACGCCTCTTGGTACAGGCCTTGGGCAATGCCGCCGGTCCCGCGCTGGACCCCGGTGTGGCCGACATCCTGACCCAGAAGGCCGCCGAAGTGGCCCTGAAGCAGGAAGAAATGGGCTTGCCCGCCTGCCTGCTGGTGCCAGACCAAATCCGCAATGCCATCTCCCGCCTGGTGCGCCGTGTCGCCCCCCGCCTGCAGGTGCTTGCGCACAGTGAAATTCCCGAGACCCACACCATCCGGATTGGGCACATTCTCAGAGGTGCATCAGCATGAACATCAAACGCTTTACCGCCCCCACCTCCCGCGAGGCATTGGCCAAGGCGCGCATGGCCTTTGGCGAGGGCACCCTCATCCTGTCCAACCGGCCCACCGCCAACGGTGTGGAAGTGGTGGCAACCGCTGAAGACACCCTGTCTGCGCTGGACAGCGCGGCCCAAGGCTCGGGCAGCCCCGCACCACAAGGTGGCCGCGATTTCCAGGATTCGCGCCCCCACGATGACGACCGGCTCGGTGGCAAGAACAACCACCGTGCAGCACCCCGCGCAACACAGATGGCGGCACCCGCCAGCCGCCACAACCCGGTGGAAGAAGACACCGAACAGCTGGCGATGAGCACACTGTCGTTCCAGGACTACGTGCGCGAGCGCATGCTGCGCCGCCGCCATGAAGCCATGAACGGCCCCTCCACGCCGCCCACCTTTGCCGAGCGCAGCCGCGACCAGGACCGTGACTTCCCCCGCGAGCGCCCTGCTGCCCCTGCCGTGGTGCGCCACAACCCGCTGCGCTCCATCCCCATGGACCTGCCCGAGCCTGCGCCACGGCGCAAGGCTGAGCCCGCAGCGGCCGCCATCTCCATGGCCCAGCAGCAAAGCCTGATGAACGAGCTGCACGCCATGAAGGAGATGATTGAGGACCGCTTCAACACCATGGCATGGCTGGGGCAGGCCAAGCAAAACCCCATCCAGTCCAACCTGATGCTGAAGATGATTCGCGCAGGTTACTCGCCCGCCCTGGCGCGCGCCGTGCTGCAGCGTCTGCCCGAAGACCTGTCCGCCGGCGACTCGGTGCGCTGGCTGATGGAAGTGCTGGAGCGCAACCTCAAGACCGACGAACACGACGTACCGCTGTACGAGCAAGGCGGCATCTTTGCCCTGGTGGGCTCTACCGGTGTGGGCAAGACCACCACCACGGCCAAGCTGGCTGCGCTGTGCGCCCGCGTGCATGGCCCTGGCAGCGTGGGCCTGATCACGCTGGACACCTACCGCGTGGGTGCCCATGAACAACTGCGCACCTATGGCCGCATGCTGGGCATCGTGGCCCACCTGGCCCATGACCGTGCCGCGCTGCAAGACCTGCTGGGTCTGCTCAGCGGCAAGAAGATGGTGTTGATCGACACCACCGGCGTGGCACCGCGCGACCCCCGCAAGCGCAGCATGCTGGACGTGCTGGACCTGCCCCACGTGAACCGCCTGCTGGTGCTCAATGCAGGCTGCCACGGCGACACGCTGGACGATGTGCTGACCTCGTTCAAGACCGCGGGCTCGCAGCAGGCCATCCTGTCGAAGGTGGACGAAGCCGTGAAGCTCGGCCCCTCTATCGACGCCCTCATCCGCCACCAGATGGTGTTGCGCGGTGTGACCAACGGCCAGCGCGTACCCGAAGACTGGGAAGCTGCCGAAGCGCACAAGCTCATCAGCGCATCCATGCGTGCCCCCGTCAAATCCGCTTTCGACCCTAAGTCGGTAGAGTTGAACTACTACTTCTCGAACGCCCCTGAGGCCTTGAGCGAGAAAGGACTGGTTGATGCTTGATACCGGTTTTCACCAAGCCGCAGGCCTGAACAGCTTTACGCCCCAGGCGCAGTTGCGTGTGCTGGCGGTGGCCAGCCAGGAGCGTGCCTCCAGCGGCCTGGAAATGCTCTGGCAGATCTGCGCCAACCTGCAGCGCCTGGGATACCCGGTGGCGGTGCTGGACGGCACCGCGCTGGAGACCGATGAATCCCCCGGCCTCAGCCATCTGCTGCAAGCCCCCTGGAACGATGGACTGAATGCCAGCGCATCGGTCACTTCGGTGGCGGTGCTGCCCGCTGCCCGGGGCATGCTCCAGCTGCAACGCCAGGCCTACAGCGAGGGCACACCGCCTTTGCAGAGTCTGCAACCCTATTTCCGCGCCTACGGCATGCTGGTGCTGCACGCGCCTGCGGGCCTGCTGGCACCTTTGCTCACCCACACCAGCACCATTCCGCTGGCGGTGATGGAGGGTGGCTCGGCCGGGGTGCTCTCTTGCTACAAAAGCCTCAAACACATCGCCACGCACACGGGGTTGCCCTGTACAGTGGCGTCTGTGCTGCAAACCGATACACCCGCCGAACGACGCAAAGTGCTGGGAGCCTTGCAAACGCTGCAGGACTGCGCCGACCGTCATCTGGGCGGGCGCGTGCGCACCACCACCGTGTCGGCCAATAACCCTCACGACGTTCAACGCTTGGCCTTGCAACTGCTGGAAAACGCGGGCACCATCAACGGGCCGTTGGGCACCCTGTCCTCGGGCAGTTTGAAGGGTTTTTCAGAACTATCTGCACAACCCGTCCGGAGCCACTGATCTGATGTACACCGCCAAAGGCCAGCTCGATCGTGATGCGCTGATCCGCCAGCATGTTCCGCTGGTTCGACGGATTGCGCACCACATGATTGCGAAGCTGCCTCCCAATGTGGAGCTGGACGACCTGATCCAGGTGGGCATGATGGGCTTGGCGGAAGCCCTCTCGCGCTACGAAACCGCCCAGGGAGTGCAGTTCGAAACCTTCGCCAGCCAGCGCATCCGCGGGGCCATGCTCGACGAGTTGCGCGAGAGCGACTGGATGTCGCGCAGCTCGCGCAAAAGCCAGAAAGACATTGAGCACGCATTGCACCGTCTGGAGCAAAAGCTGGGGCGCAGCCCGCTCGAATCAGAAATTGCCGCCGAGATGGAACTGAGCCTGGCCGAGTACCAAAGCCTGCTGAGCAAAGTGCGCGGCACCCAACTGGTGTACCTGGAAGACATGACCCATGGCGGGGACGACGAAGACGGTTTTCTGGACCGCCACGTTGCCGACGCCGGGGCGGACCCGGCAGAGCTGCTGCGCGACCAGCGCCTGCGGGCCTCACTCGTCAACGCCATCAAGAGCCTGCCCGAGCGGGAGCAATACATCATGGGCATGTACTACGAGCACGACATGAACCTCAAGGAAATTGCCGCCGTGCTCGGCGTGACCGAATCGCGTGTGTGCCAACTGCACAGCCAGTCCATCGCACGCCTGCGCGCCAAAATGCGCAGCCACTGACGCCACCCCGCAGGGTTTGCAATAAAAATAGCTTCTAGCGCTTGATAGGCAAGCGCTGGAAGCTATTGTTTTTATAGCAAACTATTCCAATTGAAATTGGCCCGCCGCGCGCCACAACTGCAGGTCGCCGGGGACGGGGTACCCACGCCTGCGAAGTACAGGCAACGAACGCGCAAGAAACTCAGCCTGCCGAACGATAGATTCGCGCCACCGCGCCCGCCTTGCCCGGGCCCGCCTGGGGGTTGCCGTAGGTGGCCGACTGGGCGCTGCCCGCCTGGGGAACCACCACGGCGACTTGCCGGTCGGTGATCACGGACACACGGGCCAGGTTGTCACGTTGCACGGCCAGTTGCTGTCCAATGGCGGCCAGCCGTTGTTCAAACTGAGGGGGAAGCTGGGCGGCGGAAATGCCTTTGGATTGCTCCAGCACCCAGGTAAATCGAGCGGCTGCGTCGCGCAGCGCAGTGCTGGCGGCCTCCAGCGCAGGGGCATCCAGGGACAGCAAGGCCCCTGACACTTGTTCAATGTGTTGCTCTACAGCGGTGAGGGCTTCTTCTAACGACATGGTGGAGATGCGCTAGCCCAAGCCCGATGGATCTGGTGCTCAGCCGCGCGAACGGGAAAAGATTTCTTGGGCGCCGGACAGCATTTTGTCTGCAATCACCTCTGCGTTGACCTTGAACGTGCCATTGCCAATCGCTGCGCGCACTTCGCTGACCCGCTTGGCATCAAATTCACTGGACGTGCGGCCGGGCTGCTCCAGTGCCCGGGCCGAGCCAGACACGGTGACAGGCACACCGGCGGCCGACGCAGCTGCAGCGCCTTTCGCCACCCCTTCGGCTGCTGGGGCTGGACTTTTGGCTTGCTTGGCAAGCCCTGTCTGCGCCAATGCGCCCGGGAGTTCCGGTTTTTGACCTATCTTCATCGCTCTCTCCACCACCCCGGTGATGTGGGGCTCAGTAGCAATGTTTTCGACCCGTTTTCGCAGGACTTTAGGTGTTTATGCGGGCAAATCCTCAAAGAGTGATAGTCACCGTTCCATCTTCGGAAACAATTCCACTCACTATCCGACCATTGTCCATTCTCACGCGCACAGTCTGCCCGACAGAGCCGGCAGACAGCGCTTGACCTGCAGAAGTCACAGCATAACCCGGGCCTTGGGCTGACACACGCACCTGGGCGCCGGCCTTGAACAGGCTGGGGGCTTTGACCATGGACTGGCGCAAGGCCTGCCCGGCCATCAATTGGCGCGTGGCCGTTTGGCCCAGCCATGCCTCTGGGTTTGCCAATACCGGTGCGGCGTCTGCGGCCCAGTCGACTTCTGCCTGGGCAGCGTCATTGGCCGTCAGCACCGCGCCGGGGGCGACGTTGCCCGTAAGCACCCAGGCCGGGCCCCAGGCCTTGATGGTGACGGGCAGGAACACATTCCAGGCGGAACTGCCCTCCACGCAGCGCAAACCCAACCGGGTGCGCCCCCACAGGCGCGAGCCTGCAGGCAGATAGGGTTCCACACGACTGCAAGGGGCCAGGCGCAGGCGGCTGTCCAGGGTGCCCACGCTCACCTCCATGCGCAGCGTGGCGCCGGGGGCCTGGTTGCGGGTCAGGGCGTCGTCCAGCCAGCGCTGGGTGAGCGCGCCGAGCTCTGCGGCCGGATCGGCCACAGCTTGCGCCTGTGCGGCGCCCGCAAAGACAAAAGCCGACAGGGCCAGCCAGGCACAACGAAAAAATGAAAGGGACGGCATGGTGAGCACTCTCCAGTAATGGCGCCAACCCGCTGCGCCGCGGTGGAATGGTTCGATGACAGCAGCCAAGCCCGGGGCAATCACGCAGTCAAGGTCGAGGGCGGCATTGGCGGGCAAGGGGCCGCAGACCCATTCCAACGCCGTCACTATAGGACGGCATCGCAACCTGCAAAACCCGAAACTGCGCGGCCATTTCCGCGTTCTTCGGGCTTTAGAAAAAACCTGCCATTTCCATAATCGAACCACGCCAAAGCCCGCTCCGGGCCCAGGCGCCAAGCGATACAGGATGTGAGGCAACCATGCTTGACAAGATGACCAACCAGCTGGGTTTTCAGGGCAACGCGCTGATTTTGCGCGCCGAGCGCCAGCGCATCATTGCCAGCAACATTGCCAACGCAGACACCCCCGGCTACGTTGCACGGGACTTTGACTTTGCCAGCACCTTGCGCGAAGCCACCAAAGCGCCTGCCGGCACGGATGTGAAGTCCGTTCTGAACGGAGACAAGGGGCCCGCAGTCAGCACCGCCACCTCGGACCCCCGGCATTTCCGCGCCACCACCACCGGCTCGGGCTCGGCTTCCACCCTGGGCGGCCCCGGCAAGCTCGGCTATGCCGTGCAGACCCAGCCTGCGCTGGACAACAACTCAGTGGACCTGGACCGCGAGCGCGCGAACTTCGTGGACAACGCGGTGCGTTACGAAGCCACCCTGCGCTTCATCAACGGCAACGCCAAGACCATGCTCAGCGCCATCCAGGGCCAGTGAGCGCAAACACCACCCAACGAGGCTCACCATGTCCATGTTCTCCATCTTCAATGTGTCTGGCAGCGCGATCAGCGCGCAGTCGCAGCGCCTGAATGTGGTGGCCAGCAACCTGGCCAACGTAGACGCTGTGGCGGGCCCGGACGGCAAGGCCTACAAGGCCCGGCAAGTGGTTTTCCAGACCACACCCATGGGTGCCGACAGTGCCGCAGGCGTGCGTGTGTCGTCCATCAAGGAAAGCGATGCGCCCGGACGCAAGGTGCACGACCCCGCGCACCCCCTGGCCGACGAGCAGGGCTACGTGAACCACTCCAACGTGAATGCCGTGGAAGAGATGGTGAACATGATTTCTGCCTCGCGCTCGTACCAGAACAACGTCGAGGTCATGAACACAGCCAAGTCGCTGCTCCTCAAGACCCTGCAAATTGGCCAGTAACCGACCCGGCATCCAGGAGAGATCCGCATGATCATCAGCCCCACCCAAGCCACCGCTGGTACCACCACGGGCAGCACCAAGGCCTCTGACCCCAACACCGACCCCGCAGCCGCGCAGGACCGGTTTCTGAAACTGCTGGTGGCGCAGCTGAACAACCAGGACCCGATGAACCCTCTGGACAACGCCCAGATGACATCGCAAATGGCGCAGATCAACACGGTGACCGGCATTCAGCAGTTGAACCAGACCATGGCCAGCATGGCGGCGCAGTTCAATTCGCTGCAGGTCATGCAGGGCACCGCCCTGGTGGGGCGCAGTGTATTGACCGAAGGCTCCACCGTCACCATCGACGACAAGACGGGCAAGGGAGGCTTCGAGCTGGCCTCTGCCGCCACCAGTGTGAAGGTGGAGATCGTCAACGCCAACGGCCAGGTCGTAGACACCGTGGACATGGGCGGCCAGGGCGCGGGCCGGCACCTGTTCAACTGGGACAGCAGCAAATACGCGGGCTCTACCGACGGGCTGCGCTTCCGGGTCACGGCACTCAACGGCAACACCCAGGTGGGAACCACCTCGCTGGCCCTGTCGAAGGTGGTCGCTGCAGGTGCCGAGGACGGTCAGTTGATGCTGAACCTGTCCAATGGTCAGGCCGTCCGCTACACCGATATCAAGGCCATGGTCTGACGACCGGCACTTCCCACAACCGCATCGAACACACCGCCCTCCCAGGAGAACACCATGAGTTTTCAACAAGGCCTCTCCGGCCTGAACGCCGCCAGCAAGAATCTGGACGTCATCGGCCACAACATCGCCAACTCCAACACCGTGGGCTTCAAGGCCTCGCGCGCGGAGTTTGCGGAAATGGTGGCTTCTGCCATCGGCTCAGCCGGTGGCTCCAGCGCCGGTATCGGGGTGGAGACGGCCAACGTAGCCCAGCAGTTCACCCAGGGCAATCTGAACATCACGGGCAACAGCCTGGACGTGGCCATCAACGGCAATGGCTTCTTCATGCTGAAGCTGCCTGACCAGACCCAGGCCTACACCCGCGCGGGCAACTTCAAGCTCGACAAGGTGGGCAACATGGTCACCAACGATGGCGCCCAAATCCTGGGCTACACCGTCAACCCCGTCACAGGCCAGCGCACCAGCACCGAGCCCGTGCCTATGGTGTTCCCCACATCGCAGCCCATTCCCGCCAAGCAGACGGAAAACATCGTGCTCGGCATGAATCTGGACGCGCGCGCGCCCGATGCCGACGGCGACCCCGCCGCCACACCGCCCATTCCGGCCACACCACGCGCCACTTACGGCACTTCGCTGAACGTGTACGACACCCAGGGTGTGGCCACGGCTGTGAACGTTTACTTTGAAAAGCAGGGTTCCAATACTTGGGAGATCTACGACAAGCTGGACGACCCCAAGGCCAACCCACCCGTGGTGGGTCGCTTTGTCGGCAAGATGGAAATGGACGGCAACGGCAACATCCTGGGCATGACCCAGCCTGCGACCTACGACGCCGACGGCAACCCCATCACCGGCAACAAGATCTCCCGCAAGGCCGATGGCACGTTTGAGACCACGCCCGTGACCTGGGCCTGGACACCCGTGCTGGATACCTCCACGCCCCCCAAGACGATCGACTGGACGTCGGTGGAGACCCTGGGCACGCCCGTCGCAGGCCCCGCCACGTTCGACTTCAAGCTGGCGCTGACGGTGGACCCCAGCAAGGCCAACCCCAACAACCCGCCCACAACGTTCTCCGTCGATCTGGACCTGAGCAAGACCACCCAGTTCGGCGCCAAGTTCGCGGTGTCCGAGCTGACGCAGGACGGCTATGCCTCTGGTGAGCTGACAGGCATCAATATCGAGAACAACGGCATGATCATGACGCGCTACTCCAACGGCGTCACCCGTGCCGAAGGGCAGCTGGCGCTGGCCAGTTTCCGCAACACCCAGGGGCTGGCCTCGATTGGCGGGAACAACTGGGTGGAAACTTTCGAGTCGGGCCAACCCGTCAAGGGCACCGCCACCGACGGCAACTTCGGCTCGCTGCGCTCTGGCGCGCTCGAAGAATCCAACGTGGACCTGACGGCCGAGCTGGTCAACATGATGACCGCCCAGCGCGCCTACCAGGCCAACGCGCAGACCATCAAGACGCAAGACCAGGTGATGTCCACCCTGGTGAACTTGAGATGAGACACCCCCTGAGTCGCTTCGCGCCTTCCCCCTCTCTCTACGCGCTGCGCGCTACGGGAGTGGGACGCACCCAGCGCGGCGGGGCGGTGCGGCCGGCTCAGGCCCTTGCGCGGCTGCGCTGGCTTGGGCCGCGCCAGCTGCATGCGCAGTGGACGGCGTGCGGGATCGCAGGGAACTGAAAGGAACATCGCGTTATGGACCGCATCATCTACACCACCATGACAGGTGCCAACGCCGCTGCCCACCGGCAGTCGGTGCTGGCCAACAACCTGGCCAATGCGTCCACCAACGGCTTTCGGGCAGAGATGTCCACCTTCCGCTCGGTGCCGATGCAGGGCGACGGCTCCACCACCCGCGTGTTCGCGCTGGAAGCCACGTCCGGTTACCTGAACACCGCTGGCCCCGCCAAGACCACCGGGCGCAGTCTGGACGCCATGGCCATGGGCAATGCCTGGTTTGCCGTACAGGGGCTCGATGGCCTGGAGGCCTACACCCGTGCGGGCTCGTTCAATGTCTCGGCCGCCGGTCAGCTGGTCACGCCTTCGGGCCTGCCTGTGCTGTCTGACGGTGGCGCACCCATCGACATTCCCCAGGGTGCCGAAGTGACCCTGGGCGCCGACGGCACCATCACTGCCAAGGCGGCAGGCCAGCCCCCCGCGGCGGTGGGCCGGCTCAAGCTGGCTTCCCCTACGGCGGAAGACCCGCTCAAGCGCGGCGACGACGGGCTGTTTCGCACCGCCTCGGGTGAGCCTATGCCCAACGATGCGGCGGCTCGCATGCTCAGCGGTGCGCTCGAAGGCTCCAACGTGAACCCGGTGGAGAGCATGGTGGGCATGATCGCCGCCTCGCGCCAGTTCGAACAACAGATGCGGCTTCTGCAAACGGCCGAAACCAACGACAAATCAGCCGCCCAGCTGCTCAGCCTCAACGGCTGACCGCTGGCCCCACGCCCACGCTGAACCGCCTTCAAGGAAAACGCCATGTTCACCGCCCTCTACACCGCCAAGTCCGGCATGACCGTGCAGCAGACCAACATCGATCTGCATTCGCACAACCTGTCCAACGTCTCCACCACCGGCTTCAAGCGCAACTTTGCCAACGTGGAAGACCTGGCCTACCAGAACTACCGCCAGGTGGGCGCTGCCGCCACCGAGCAAAACCAGCTGCCCACCGGGCTGCACATGGGCCTGGGTGCGCGCACAGTGTCGATTGGCCGCAACTTCGAGCAGGGCAGCCTGCAAGAGTCCAAGAACAGCCTGGACGTGGCCATCAACGGCAACGGCTTCTTTGAAGTGACCATGCCCGACGGCACCATCGGCTACACCCGCGACGGCTCCTTCAAGGTGGACGCCCAGGGCCGCCTGGTCACCTCGGGTGGCCTGCCGGTGGCCAACGGCATCACCATTCCGCCCAACGCCACCAACATCAGCATCAGCAACGACGGCGCCGTGAGCGCCACCGTGCCAGGCAACACACAGCCGCAGCCCCTGGGCAACCTGGCCATGTCGGGGTTTGTGAACGCGGGCGGGCTCGAACCCATCGGGCAAAACCTGTTCAAGGAATCTGCAGCCTCGGGCCAGCCCCAGCAGGGCACGCCTGGCACCAACGGGCTGGGCATCATCAAGCAGGGGTTTCTGGAGTCTTCCAACGTGAACGTGGTGGAAGAGCTGGTGAACATGATCCAGACCCAGCGCGCCTACGAGATGAATTCCAAGGCCATCTCCACCACCGACCAGATGCTGGCCAAGCTGAGCCAGCTCTGAGCCCGCGCCGCCTGAAGAAAGCCTGCCATGAACCGCACCGCATTCACCCTGATGGCCCTCAGCACCCAGGGCACCGCACGCAGAACGCTGGCCGTCAGCGCCAGCATCACCCTGGTGGCCCTGGCCACCGGCTGCGCCAGCATGTCGCCACCGCCCCCGGTGGATATCTTGCCCACCGCCCCGCCGCAGCTCACCATCGCCCCCCGCGCTGCGCCTGCGCCTGCCACCGGCAGCCTGTACAGCGCAGCCAGCTACCGCCCTTCGTTCGAAGACCGGCGCGCACGGCTGGTGGGTGATTTGGTGACCATCCAGATCGTGGAAACCGTGACCGCCAAGCAGGCTTCATCGTCCACAGTAGACCGCAACTCCGAAGTCAGCGGCGGTGTCAAGGCCTTGCCGTTCGCCAAGGCCACCCTCACCGACAAGCTCAGCCTGGGCGCCAGCTCGGGCAATACCTTCTCGGGCAAGGGCGGCACGGAAAGCGCCAACACCTTCCAGGGCTCCATCACCGCCACCGTGATCGACGTGCTGCCCAACGGGCACCTGGTGGTGGCGGGCGAAAAGCAGATTGGCGTAAACCAGAACGTGGACGTGCTGCGGTTCTCCGGCACCATCGACCCGCGCGCAATGCAGCCGGGCAGCGTCATCAATTCCACCCAGGTGGCCAATGTGCGCGTGGAATCGCGTGGCCGGGGCGCACAAAGCGAAGCCCAGGCCATGGGCTGGCTGGGCCGCTTCTTCAACAAGGTCACACCGTTCTGAACGGGGCCTGCTTCGGTCTCCTCGCGCGCTGACGTGGCCGGCATGAAGGCTCGGCGGCCGCGCGCGGCACACCATGGTGGTCGCGGCACCCGCTGGCACTTGCCCCACCAATCACTCATATTTTGATAGCTGCCCGCGCTTGATACATAAGCGCTAGGTGGCATTTTTGTTAGAAAATCACGCGCAGGGCGTGAGTTGGGCGCCTGCGCACAGCGCAACGCCATCCGAGGCAATAGACCGGTGAACCGGCTTCTTTTTGGGTTTTAGTTCTTGCCATGGCCGACCACAATGGAAGCCATGAAAGCCTCGTCCCACTCCGTTTGGTCGCGCAGCCTGCGCGCACTCTGGCTCTTGCTGGCCGCAGTGCTGGCGGCGGCATCGCCTGCAGCGCACGCATTGCGCATCAAGGAAGTGGCGGCCGTACAAGGCGTGCGCAGCAACCAGCTCACCGGCTATGGCCTGGTGGTGGGGCTGGACGGCACAGGCGACCAGACCACGCAGATGCCCTACACCACGCAGGCCATGTCCAACTACCTGCAGCAAATGGGCATCACCCTGCCGCCGGGCACGGCCTCGCAGTTGCAGCTCAAGAACGTGGCAGCCGTCATCGTCACCGCCCAGTTGCCCGCGTTTGCGCAACCGGGGCAGATGCTGGACGTGAACGTGTCTTCCATGGGCAACTCCAAGTCGCTCAAGGGCGGCACCCTCATCACCACGCCGCTGCGCGGTGCCGATGGCGAGGTCTACGCTTTGGCCCAGGGCAACCTGGTGGTGGGTGGCGCCGGGGCGTCGGCAGGCGGCAGCAAGGTGCAGATCAACCACCTCGCGGCTGGCCGCATTCCGCAGGGCGCGCAGGTCGAGCGCACCGTGCCCACGCCACTGCACGACAGCGACACCATCAACCTGGGCCTGAACGCCTCAGACTTCCAGACCGCCCGCAAGGTGGCCCAGGCCATCAACGCCAAGCTGGGCAACGGCCTGGCCACCGCCATTGACGGCCGCACCGTGCAGGTACGCGCACCGCAGGACCCCGGCGCCCGCGTGGGCTTCATCGCCGACCTGGAAGAGCTGCCCCTGGAAAACAGCGTGCCCACGGCCAAGGTGGTCATCAACGCCCGCACCGGCTCCATCGTGCTCAACCAGGCCGTCACGCTGGGCTCGTGCGCCATTGCGCACGGCAACTTGTCCATCACCATCAGTTCCACCCCGGTCGTCAGCCAGCCCAACCCGCTGTCGCAAGGGCAAACGGTGGTCACGCAAAAGAGCGACATCACCATCAACCAGGAGCCCGGCAACATCATCCAGATGCCGCCCTCGGCCCAACTGGCCGATGTGGTGCGCGCCTTGAACCAGCTGGGCGCCACACCGCAGGACCTGCTGGCCATCTTGCAGGCCATCAAGGCCGCTGGCGCTCTGAACGCGGAGCTGGAGGTGATCTGACATGGCCCTGACCCTGCCCTCGTCTGCTCCCAGCAGCGCCCGCCAGGCGCTGGCGGTGGACACACGTTCGCTCAACAACCTCAAGCTGGAAGCGGGGCAAAACAGCCCCGATGCGGCCAAGGAAGCCGCAAAGCAGTTCGAGTCGCTGTTCATGCGCGAGCTGATCAAAAGCATGCGCGAAGCCACCATGAAGTCGGGCCTGCTCGACGGTGCCCAGGGCGACCTGGGCTCGGACATGCTGGACCAGCAACTGTCGGTGCAGATGTCTGGGCAGCCAGGGGGCTTGTCGGAAGCGATTGCGCGGCAACTCTCGCGCCAGATGGGTGTGGCAGAGCCCACCTTCTCGGTGCCTTCCACGCTGAGCCTGCCGCAAGTCACGGGCCGCGCTGGCGTGGCCACCAAGGCTGCGGTCAGCCCTATCAACACCACCACACCCGCACCCAAGGGGCGCGACGATTTTGTGCAGCACCTGAGCAGCACGGCCGAAGCCGTGGCCAAGGAAAGCGGCATTCCCGCCAGCTTCATGCTGGGCCAGGCAGGCCACGAAACCGGCTGGGGCCGCAGCGAAATTCGCAACAAGGACGGCTCCACCTCGTTCAACCTGTTCGGCATCAAGGCGGGCAAGGGCTGGACGGGCAAGGTGGCCGAGGTCACCACCACCGAATACATCAACGGCGTGCCCCGCAAGGTGGTGGCCAAGTTCCGCGCCTACGACTCTTACGAAGATTCGTTCCGCGACTACGCCCGGCTCATCACCGACAACCCCCGCTACGAAAAAGCCCAGGCCACGGCCCGGACTGGCTCTGCCGTGGCCTATGCCGCCGAACTGCAGAAGGCGGGCTACGCCACAGACCCCGAATACGCCAGAAAACTCAGCGGTGCCATCCAGAGCGCACTGCGGGCCCAGAAGGCGCAAGCATGATGGAAGCGGTGTAAATCATGGGACTGCTCAACGTCGGCGCTCGCGCCCTGATGGCCAACCAGGTGGCCTTGCAGACGGCTGGCAACAACATTGCCAACGTCAACACCCCTGGCTATTCGCGCCAGTCCGTGGCACTGCAAACCGTGCAGGGGCAGTTCTCGGGCGCAGGCTACATCGGGCAAGGGGTGGATGTGCGCACCATCTTGCGCAACCAAAGCGAGCTGCTCACGCGCCAAGCGGCGGCAGCAGGATCGGTGAGCGCTGGGGATACGGTGCGTGCGCAGCGGCTCAGCCAGCTGCAGGAGATTTTCAGCGGCGGCCCCACGGGGTTGGGCGCCGCCATCAACGACATGATGAACGCGTTCTCGGACGTGGTGGCGGCCCCCACCGACCTGTCGGCGCGCACCCTGGTGCTCACACGCATGGACGAAACCGCATTGCGCATGCGCACCTCGGCCGACCGCATCAACGAGATCCAGTACACCGTGACCGAGGAGCTGAAGAACAGCGCCAACACCGTCAACAGCCTGGCCAAGCAGATGGCCGCGATCAACGAGCAGATTGCACGCGCCACAGGCAACGGGCAAACCCCCAACGACCTGCTGGACCAGCGCGAGCAGGTCATCCGCGAAATCAACCAGTATGTGCAAACCACGCAGATACCGGCGGATGACGGAACCATTGGCCTGTTCGTCGGCGGCAGCCAGCCCCTGGTGCTGGGCACCACGGCCACCGAGGTGGCGGTAGGCGACTCGGGCACGTTCCCGTCCAGCGGGCAGGTGAAGCTGCTCTTCACCCGCCCAGGCTCTCCAAAGATTGAGCTGGACGAGAACATGCTCGGGGGCGGCAGCATCTCGGGCCTGCTCCGGTTCAACAACACCGATCTGGCCGAAGGGCGCAACCTGCTGGGCCGCATGGCATTGGCCATCAGCACCACCCTGAACTACCAGCAGACGCTGGGGCTGACGCTGGACGGAGTGGCCGGCAAACCCCTGTTTGCCACCACCGCCAGCGTGCCGGGCCTGACACTGGGCACCGCCGTAGGCTCCATCAGCTTCACGAACTCCGCCAGTTTTTCGCCCACCGAGTTTGCAGCGTCAGATTACGAAGTGCGCTTTGATGCCACCGGCGTGGGCGGGCAGGTGGTGCGGCTTTCAGACGGCGAGACCACCCCGTTCACCAACATCGCCACCCTGTCCACCACGCAGATCGACGGGCTGACTTTCAACTTCACCGCCACGGGCACCGCCAACGAGCGCGTGCTGTTCAAGCCCTTCGGCACGGCGGCCAGTGATATGAAGGCGCTGGTGTATTCGCCCCGCGACCTGGCGGTTGCCAATCCGATCAATGCCGCCATGGGCACGTCCAACAGCGGCACGCTGCAGCTGGCCGGGCTGCAGGCCACGGGCATCACCTGGAATGGCGGTACGGGCCAGGCGGTCAACTCGGGCATCGGCGGCCTGTCAATGCCGCCCAGCCCGGTGCCACCTGCCACCACCGGTGGTGGCGTGGTGCTCACGTTCAATGCCGCCGGGCAATTCACGCTCAGCGGCAACGCCAACCCGCCCATCGACATGGCGGCCAACCCGCCCCAGTTGCTGGCAGGGCCGCCGTATGCCTACACCTCGGGGCAATCCATCCACATCGATGGCTGGTCGATCAACCTCAAGGGCAGCCCCAAGGCGGGTGACACCGTCACCATCGGCAACGCAAAAGACGCCCAGTACGGCGACAACTACACCCGCAACGCCGGTAACGCCACAGCGCTGATGAACCTGCGCGATGTGAAGATGTTCGACGAATCTACCCTCAGCGACGGCTACGCCAGCGCCATGGCCCAGGTGGGCACGCGCACGCAGAGCGCGCTGTTTGCCTCCGATCTGTCAAAGTCGATTGCGGTGAACCTGGAAAACGATCGCACGGCGGTGTCGGGCGTGAACCTGGACGAAGAAGCCGCCAAGCTGCTGCAGTACCAGCAGGCCTACCAGGCATCGGCCAAGATGCTGCAAATTGCGCAGAGTGTCTTTGACACGCTGATCCAGAACCTGGGCCGATGAGGCCGCCTCTGATGCACTCCGAAGGAGTCTGACATGAGCAATACGATCTTTCGCGTTGGCACGGCCAACATGTATGACAACGCCATCCGCAACGTATCGGCGCGGCAGACCTCGCTCGTCAACCTGCAGGAGAACCTGACCTCGGGCAAGCGTGTAGTGCGTGCCAGCGACGACCCCGTGTCGGCCGCCCAGGCCGAACGCGCACTGACCCGCATCAGCCGCATCCAGACCGAGCAGCGCGCCCTGGAAAACCAGCGCAACGCGATTGCCCAGGCGGAATCCACCATGGGCGACGCCATCAGCCTGGTGCAGGAAGCCCGCCAGCTCATGGTGAATGCTGGCAACGGCGCGCTCAGCAGCAGCGAGCGCGCCACCATCGCCAACCAGTTGCAAAGCCTGCGCGACCAACTCACCGCCGTGGCCAACCGCACCGACACCAACGGCATCCCGCTGCTGGGGGCACTGGGCAGCGCGCAGTCGCCTTTTATGGGGCCGCTCAATGGCATACCGGACTATAAGTTTGCAGGACAGGCAGGCCAAACGGCCAGTGATGGCGTCACGCTGCCCAACACGCTGGACGGTGACTCTGTCTTCATGTTCGATGCCGAGCGCGACGGCAGCTTCCACGCCGAAATCACGCCGGGCCCCAGCACCGTCATCGTGCCTGGCCCCCCCCCATCCAGCGTGCCCGCCATGGGCCAGCCCAACCGTGCGTTGACCACATCGGCCATCACCGTGGCTGAAGGCACCAACTTCAACAAGAACCCCGTCACGGGGCTGGCCTACACCTACAGCGTAAGCTTTTCAACCGTCACGCTCGACCCCGCCACCAACACCCTGTCTGCCACCTACAACGTCACCAGCACCGACCCCGCCTTCGTGCCCCCGGCGCAACAAACGCTCACCCCGATCAAGATCGGCGAGAAAGGCGAATTCAACATCAACGGCCTGCCGCCAGGGATGTCGATGAAAGTCACGACGCTGCCCACCAAAGCGGTGGACGGCACCATCACGCCCTCGCCCGCCAACGGCGACACCATCAAAATTTCGCCCCAGGCCAGTGTGTTCAGCGTGATCGACAAAGCCATTGCCGAGATCAAGGCGGCCCCCAACTCCAACGTGGCGGCGCAGGCCATCAGTCAGGCGCTGGCAAATGTCGATATCGGGCTGGAGCGCATGAGCAACATCCGCAGCTACGCGGGCGAGCTGCTCAACCGCGCAGACCGTATCACCGGCGACCAGGAAAAGCGCTCCGTGCAGCTCGAATCCGACCGCTCACGCGCCGAGGATCTGGATATGATCAAAGGCATTTCGGACTTCCAGAACCAGCAGACGGGCTACCAGGCAGCGCTGCAGACCTATGCGTCGGTTCAGAAGCTTTCGCTGTTCAACTACATCAGCTAGCGTCCCGCCCCGCGCAGCGCGCCGGGCCCCAGATGCCAGCCGCACCGCCTGAGAGCACATGGTCCAATCCGTCCTAGGCAGTCTGATTCTCGGCTACCGCCCCTTGTGGAACCGCGCCCGCAAGCTGGCTGGCGTGCAGCTGTATGTGCACAACGAGTCCTCGCTGCTGGTAGACGCAGGCCACCTGCTGCGCACGCTGGCAGAGCTGTGGTCGGCCAGTTCCCCGCCGCTGCTGATCTCGCCCCAAACGCACCAGCTGCTCTCCAGCCTGCTGGAAAGCGCGCCGCGCGGCAGCCCGTGGATTGAAGTGCGCGGCGACTGGCTGAACGATTCCACCATCTTCAACCAGGTGCGCGCAGCCCATCGGCGCGGGCTCAAGCTGGTGTGGCGCGGCGAGATTGCCAACCTGCCACCCGCCGAAGTGGCCCGCTGCTTTGACAACAGCCTGCTCACCCTGCGCGCCGAAGACGCGATTGCCGCTCTGCAGCGCGCACCACAACAGCCCGGCACACCCAAGCCACCACCGCGCAACATCAGCCCCATCCTGGCAGGGCAGATGTACGAGAACGTGGCCAGCCGTGCCCTGATGGAGCACTGCCTGGACAACAACGCGCTGGCGCTGGCCGGCTGGCCCACGGAAGACGTGCTCTACAGCATGCGGCACACGCCGCAGCAGCCGTCACACGCGGTCATTCACCGGCTGATGAAGGCCATCGACAACGAGCAGTCGCTGGAGACGTTTGAAGACATCATGAGCGAGGATCCGATCCTGTCCTACCGCTTCATGATCTACACCAACTCGGCAGCCCTGGGCCTGCGCACAGGCATCGACTCGCTGCGCCGGGGCATGGTGATGATGGGGTACGAGTCCATCAAGCGCTGGCTGTCGGACCAGCTGCCCCACTCCTGCACGGAGCCCAACATGCAGCCCATCCGCGAGTCAATGGTGATGCGTGCGCGCCTGACCACACTGCTGCTCAACCCCGGCGTGGAAAACGAGCTGCGGCGCGAAATTTACCTCTGCGCACTGCTGTCGCAAATGGATGAACTGCTGCGCGAGCCCCTGGGCACGATCCTGCGCCGCATCCCGCTGTCGGAACGGATCTACGACGCGACGGTGCTGCACACCGGCCCCTACGCACCCAGCCTGCAAATGGCCTGCGCGCTGGAACACGACGACGCCAGCGTGATCCGCCGCCTGTGCGAAGAGCACGAGATGGACCTGGAGGAAGTCAACCGCGCGCTGCTGCGGGTGCTGTCCGATCTGGAAGTGGAACGCCCGGCTCCTCCCCGTTGAGGGGTGTGACCCAGGCTGATCTGCACCGATCTGCCCGCAGCCCGCAGCCCGCACCCACTACTCCAGCACACCCGGCTGGGTGACAAGATAGCTCTGCAAGGCCGCAATGGCCTGCCGCACCTTGGCGGGCTGCGCATCCCGCTGGGGCGTCACGGCCCAGATATCCAGGGTGCCCATGGTCCACTGCGGCAACAGCCGCACCAGGCGGCCTGATGCCAGCGCGTCCTGCACATCCAGGCTGCCCATCAGCGCCACACCCAGGCCTGCCTCGCACATCTGCTGGATGGACAACTGGTTGTTGCTCACAATGCGCGGCTCCACCCGCAGGCTGCGGGCCGCGCCCTCGGGGCCCCTCAGGTCCAGCAGCAGGCCCGCCCCTTCGCGTGCTAAGCCCAGCCAGCCATGGGCCAGCAGGGCATCTGGCGTTTCGGGGCTGCCATACCGGTCCAGACACTCGGGCGAGGCGCACAGCCACCATTCCAGCGCCCCCAGCCTGCGTGCCGCCCAGGTCGAATCGGCCAGGCGGCCAAAGCGCACCGCCAGGTCCACCCGGGCGTTGATGAGATCAATGGGAGCATCGTCCACCAGCAACCGCAGCCGCAACGAGGGGTATTGCGCCAGCATCGCGCCCAGAGCCGGGGAGACATGCCGCGCAAAGCCCACGGTGGCCGACATGCGCAGCTCGCCACTGGGCGCATCGCGCGCGGCCGCCAGCTCGGCCCGCGCCTGCTCGGCTGCCGCGCACATGGCTGCGCACTGGGCGTGATAACGCTGGCCTGCTTCGGTCAAAGCCAGTTTGCGGGTGGAGCGGTGCAGCAGCGTCACGCCCCCTTCCCGCTCCAGTTGCCGCACCTGCTGGCTGACCGCTGACGGGCTCATGCCCAGCACCCGGCCCGCGCCCGTCATCGAACCATGCTGCACCACGCTGGCAAACACCGCCATCCGCTTGAGATCGTCCAACACATCCTCCTGCCGCAGTGAGCCTGTTCAAAGGCTTGATTTTGAAGCAGCGCTTCAAAGACAAAGCATTTTCTACCCTCTACCGCAAGCGCAGCATCAAAAATAAGCTTGCAGCATCTTCATTGTTTGCAGGAACACGCCATGCACATCGCACTGATCGGCGCTACCGGCTTTGTAGGCACCGCATTGTTGAATGAACTGCTGCAACGCGGCCACCGCGTGACGGCCCTGGCCCGCGACCCGGCCAAGCTTCCTTTGCGCGAGGGCCTGACCGTGGTGCAGGCAAACGCAACAGACGCCGCGCAGGTGGCCCAGGCCGTCCGGGGGGTGGACGCGGTGGCCAGCGCCTACAACCCAGGCTGGACGCATCCCGACCTGCACGACGAATTTCTGCGGGGCAGCCGCGCCATCACGGCGGGCGTCAAGGCCGCTGGCGTTCAGCGCCTGCTGGTGGTGGGCGGCGCAGGCAGCCTGTATGTGGCACCAGGCGTACAGCTGGTAGACACCCCCCAGTTCCCGGCCGAATGGAAAAACGGCGCACTGGCCGCCCGCGAAGCGCTGAACCTGCTGCGCCAGGAATCCACCCTGCAATGGACCTTCCTCTCACCCGCCATCCTGCTGGAGCCCGGCGAGCGCACGGGCCACTACCGCCTGGGCACGGAATCCCCCCTGATGAACGGCGACCAGCCCGGCAAGATCAGCGTGGCCGATCTGGCAGTGGCCATCGTGGACGAGCTGGAGGCTCCACGCCACCTGCAGCAGCGCTTCACCGTGGCGTATTGACGCTTGAATTGCTACGTTATTGATAGCTGCTTGCGCTTATAAATAAAGCGCTGCAAGGGTGTTTTGTTCAAAAAAACCGCACCTGGGTGGCGAGAAAGCCTGCACAAGGCACCGAGGCGACGGCCATCCCCGCGCTGAGCGCCTGTTTCGCGGCTCTGCGCTCAGCCGCTCACTTCATCGCCGCCACCACCTGCTGGAAGATTTGCCAGAAGGCCGCTTCCTGCGTGGTGGCAAAGTTGATGCGCATGAGCGTGCTGGGTTTGCGCTCGGCATGGAACAGCGCGCCGGGGGCCAGCAAGTAGCCCTCGTCCAGCATGCGCTGGGCCAGAGCGTCGGTGTCCACGCCCGTATCGACCCAGCCGAACAGGCCCACTGGCTCTGCCGCAAAAGTGCAGCCGGCTTGCAGCGCCAGCTTGACGCTGCGTGACCGGGCGGCATCCAGCCGGGTGCGGATGCGCTCGGCATGGCGGCGCAGCTGCCCTTGCTCGATGCACAGGGCCAGGGCTTTTTCCAGCAAGGCAGGGGTGGTGAGGGTGGCCAGCAGCTTGGTGTCGAGCAGGGGCTCCACCAGATTCGGCGGGGCCGCCAGGTAACCAATGCGCCAGTTGGGGGCAAGAATCTTCGCGAACCCGCTCACATAGATGGTGCGCTGCAGACCATCGAGCGCCGTGAGGCGCGTGGCGTGCTCTGGCGCGATGTGGCTGTAGGTGTCGTCTTCGACCACATGGAAGTTGTGCTGGTTGGCCAACTGCAGCACGCGGTGGGCGCTGCCCGGGCTGAGGCAGTAGCCCGTGGGGTTGTGGAACACGCTCACGCTCACGTACAGCTTGGGCTGGTGCACTTCGCAGTAGCGTGCCATCACCTCCAGGTCTGGCCCATCGGCACGGCGCGGCACGGGCAGGATGCGCATACCGAGGGCCGCCAGCCGCGCAAACTCCACCGCCCAGCCAGGCTCCTCCACCATCACCGGGTCACCAGGGCGCAGCAGCGTGCGGCTCACGATGTCGAGCGCGTGGGTGGCCCCCACGGTGGTGATGATGTGCTCGGGCACCGTGTGCACGTTGAGGGTGGAGAGTTTTTTGGCCAGCAGGCGGCGCAGGTGCGCATCGCCCAGAGGCTCGCCGTATTGCAGCGAAAAATCTTGCAGGCTGCGCGAGTTGGTGACCTTGCGCACCGCAGCAGGCATGAAGGTGGACTCCAGCCACTCGGACGGAAACACGCCCATGCCGGGCTGCGGCTTGTCGCTGATCTTGTGGAACATGCCGCGGATGAGCGCCGTGGCGTTGACGGGCGACACGCCTGGCGAAGCCCGCCCCGCAGCGCGCGCCGCAAACCAGTGGGCGGTGCTCCAGTTGGCGGCGGCGTTTTCCAGGGTCGGGTCCGCGGTGCGGGCATCGGCCCCGGCGGCGGT
>ENA-UOOA01001777-UOOA01001777.1-human-gut-metagenome-genome-assembly--contig:-P61old-NODE-1777-length-32827-cov-8.357714_pt1 | contig 32827 bp, 32 predicted proteins | sample MGYA00242467_ERZ724014 | MGnify/ENA metagenome assembly ERZ724014 | reverse complement strand
TGGCCGTGCAGGGCCGGGCAGGGCAGGGCAGGGCAGGGCGGTGGTGCTGCTCGACGACATGGCCAGCACCGGCCACACCCTGGCCCAGGCGGCGCGGCTGCTGCTGCAGGACGGTGCTGCCTCGGTGGACGTGGCGGTGACGCACGCGCTGATCGACGCAGAGGCCCTGGCCGCGCTGCACGCGGCAGGGGCGGGAGAGTTCTGGAGCACGGATTGCGTGGCGCACCCTACGAACGCGGTGGCGATGGCGGTGGCGCTGGCGCGGGGGGGGCAGTTGTGGGGCTCGAGGGCTGATATTCCCGGTTGCATGTGTTTGCCCGACTGAATATGTAGCACTGTCGGCCATGGTCCAGCAGCCGGTTTTCTGGTGGCCGGCTTGTGTGACACGACGGTTTGCAGCAGCCGACTCGTTCCAACTGCTGGTCAATTTTTGGCGAGCGACCGCTTGGGCAAGCATCGGGGGGTGCCAAAACTCCAAATTCATCGGCCCGATTTCACCCAACCCTCTGGGCAATTGCCTTGCCGGGCGGTCTGCGGCGTTACGGCGCTTGTGGATAGCCGAGCTGTACGCAGCGCCCCGTGCCTTGCATCCCAACCCAGCAAAGGACTCGTGCAACTCCAAAAAGACTTTGAACCAAGGCTCTTGGAAGATTTAGCGTGGCCCACAAGGGGCTCTCAGTCATGCAGATGCTCGGCTACAAACTGGCGAAAAATTCCCATGGCAGGCGCTTCAGTACGGTCGGCCAGGGTAACGAACGCAAAGCGTGCGCCCTCATTCAACGCCGGAGTGATGGGCAACTCCACCAAGCTACCATTGGCGATGGCTTCACGCGCGGGGCTGATGAGGCCGAGGAACACCGCGTCACTGCCTTGTACCGCGTGTAGCAAACTGTTGACATCGTTGCAGCGCAGGGTCACCGCGACCTGGGGATCCGCTGCGGGTCCATAGCGGGTGATCAGAAGACGTGCCAACTCTGGATTGAGTGAAGTCGACCCTAACGGATAGCGTTGGAGGTGTGCAAATGTAATGGGGGTGTTGAGCTTGGTAAGGGGGTGACCCGCGCGACAGATGAAACCACCGCGCATTTGACCCAAATCTTCGATCAACAGGTCATCAGCTGGCGTGACGCTGCGTAGATCCACAACCAGTGCGTCGAATCCACGTTCGCGCAAGCGGTTGGTCTGCAACTCGGGGGGGCCTGATTCGAGGCTGACCTGCACTCTTGGATGCATGCAGGCCATGTAACGCAGAAAGGGCTGCATCAGCAGTGCAGTAGGCCCCGCGCCGAGCCCAATGCGGATGACCCCCAAGTAGCCCTCTTGCAATAGCTGTGCGCTGCGTTTTAGCTCAACGGCATCCAGCACCATGCGGCGCGCCCGGCTTGCAACGGTCTGGCCGAACGGCGTCAACTCGTTGCGCTTGCCCATTCGGTCTATCAGACGTGCTCCGAGGTCGTCTTCGAGGGTCTGGATGCTGCGACTCAGGGCGGACTGGGTGATGTGGCACCGCTCCGCGGCGCGGCTGAACGAACCGGTGTCCGCCACAGCCAGCAGGTACTCCAGATGGCGCAGGTTCATTTCGTTTGTCGCATGAGTTTTTTGAATGCATTCCGAATAAATTATGCATTAGACGCATTTGATCATGATTCATATGATTTCGCACGCTGTCGTCCAGGGCAGCAGCAATCATCCGGAGACAAATTCATGGGCGTTCAAAATTCCAGTATGGGCGATGTCGCGTTGCCGCCCACATCCCAGCGCGTATCGAACAATTCAACTGCCGCGAAGAGCAAGGTGCAGCCCCGCGTCGTGGCTGCCACAGTGGCGGGCAACGCGCTGGAGTTCTTTGATTTCACCACCTACGCGTTCTTCGCGGTGTATATCGGCCAGACCTTCTTTCCTGCTGACGAGCCGCTGGTCACAGTGATGCTGTCGGTAGCGGTCTTTGGCGTTGGCTTCATCACGCGCCCTTTGGGCGGGCTGCTGATCGGCTCTTTTGCTGATCGTGTCGGACGCAAGCCGGCCATGCTGTTGACCATTGCGCTCATCACGATCGGCACGATCGGCATGGCGCTCACCCCCTCGTACGCAAGCATCGGATTGGCGGCACCCATCATCGTCATTGCCTGTCGGCTGGTGCAGGGGCTGGCACTGGGCGGCGAGGTCGGGCCGTCTACGACGTATCTGATCGAGATCGCACCCCCGGGCCGGCGCGGCCTGTATGGCAGCTGGCAGCTTGCCAGCCAGGGCATAGCCTCGCTGGCGGCTGGCATCGTCGGCATTGTGCTCACGCTGGCGCTAAGCAAGGAGCAGATGCTGGCGTGGGGTTGGCGTATCCCTTTCTTGCTCGGTCTGGCATTGATCCCCATTGCCGTCTTTCTGCGCCGCCACATGCCCGAGAGCCTCGAGCAGCCCACGCATAGCGGACCCATCAAGAGCCCGCTGGCCGATATCCGGCACCATCTGCGACCGATCATGCTGGCGCTCATGGTCATCCTGGGTGTGACGATCTCGACCTATGCGGCGATCTACATGACCACTTATGCCGTGACCACGCTCAAGCTCTCCGCGACGATCGCCATGTCGGCGACCATCGTATTCGGCGTGGCGACCTGGGCGGGTGCGCTGCTGGGGGGCTGGCTGTCAGATCTGTATGGGCGCAAACCTGTGATGCTCTGGGCTCGCGTAGCGTTGTTTGTTCTGGTCTATCCGGCTTACATGCTGCTCATCGACCATACCAGCGTTGCCACTCTGGCACTGGCGACTGCGCTGCTGGCATTGCTCACGGGCATTGGTGGCGCGCCAACGCTGGTGGCCATCCCGGAGCTGTTCCCTGGTCATGTACGCGCGCTCGGGCTGTCGATTGCCTATGCCTTTGGTGTGGCGCTGTTTGGCGGCACCGCGCAACTGGTGATCACCTGGCTGATCAAGGTGACCAACAACCCGGCGGCGCCAGCGCTCTACGTACTTGTCACCAGCTTGATCGCCATCGTCGGCATTCTGCTCATGCGCGAAACCGGCGGTGACAAGGAACTACAGAAATGATCACCAGGCGAATTTTTGCGGACTGTGAGTTCATAGCATGACTGTTCAAGACACCTTGCAGGCGGTACGCGCACACGAAGACGAGTTCATCGCTTTGCGCCGTGATATCCATCAGCACCCCGAGCTGCCATTCGAAGAGCTGCGCACGAGTGATTTGGTGGCTGCGCGACTGCGGGACTGGGGTTACCACGTTGAGCGCGGCCTGGGCGGAACCGGTGTGGTCGGGCAACTCAAGCGTGGCGACGGCACGCGCACGCTGGGCCTGCGTGCGGACATGGATGCACTGCCGATCCAGGAAGCCACGGGTCTGCAGTACGCAAGTCGCAACCAGGGCGTCATGCACGCCTGCGGCCACGACGGACATACGGCCATGCTGCTGGCGGCAGCCAAGGTGCTGGCAGAGCAGGGTGACTTCTCAGGGACACTCAACCTGATCTTCCAGCCCGCGGAGGAATACGGCACCAGCGACTGTGGCGCCGTACGCATGATCAACGACGGCCTGTTCGACAAATACCCATGTGACGCTATCTTCAGCATGCACAACATGCCCGGCTGGCCACAGGGGCACTTGATCTTTCGCGAAGGCCCAATGATGGCCTCCTCAGACAAGGTCTACATCACGCTGGTAGGCCACGGTGGTCACGGTGCTGTGCCGCACAAGACAGCCGATCCGGTGGTGGCGGCGGCCAGCCTGGTGATGGCGTTGCAGACCGTGGTCTCGCGCAACGTCGATCCACTGCAAACAGCGGTGGTTACTGTGGGGGTGCTGCAATCCGGGCGCGCCAATAACGTCATCCCCGACAGCGCACATCTCGAGCTGAGCGTGCGCGCGCTCGATTCTGAGGTGCGCAGCCTGCTGCAGCAGCGCATTACCGAAATCGCCCACGCTCAGGCGCAGAGCTTTGGCGTCAAGGCTGAAATCGACTATCGGCGCGGCTACGCGGCACTGGTCAACAGCAAGGACGAAACCGACTTCGCCCGCCAGATTGGCACCGAATTGGTTGGTGCCGAGCGCGTTGTGCTGCAGGCCCCGCCTCTCACCGGCAGCGAAGATTTCGCTTTCATGCTGGAGAAGTGCCCCGGCAGCTACCTATTGATCGGAAACGGGGATGGCGACAAGCTGGGCGCCTGCATGGTGCACAACCCGGGTTACGACTTCAACGACGCCAACCTGGCCATTGGCGCTGCATACTGGGCGCTGCTGGCGCGGCGTTATCTGGTTTGAACGATGGACCGCGCCGCTTTGGAAACGCTCCAGGGCTTTCTGGTAGGGCTCGACGCGCGCATGAAGCGCGCGCACAAACGCGGCCAGGTGGCGCACTACATTCCGCAACTGGCCAGCGTTGATGTGCATCAGTTCGGGATCAGTGTGTGCCTGGCCAGTGGTGAGCAGCTGAGCGCGGGCGACGCTGCGACGCCGTTTTCGATCCAGAGCATCTCAAAGGTCTTCTCGCTGGCGATCGCATTGGGCCGTCACGGCGACCGGCTCTGGAAGCGGGTGGGCAAGGAACCATCTAACTACACCTTCAACTCGGTCATTGAGCTTGAGCAGGAAGGCGGCAAACCGCGCAATCCTTTCGTCAATGCGGGTGCACTGGTCACCACCGACGCCATGCTTGATGCGCCTGACGCGGGCGGCGGACTCGACGAACTGATGGATTTCGTTCGCACGGCGGCTGGAGATGACCGGATCTCGATTGATGAACAGGTTGCCGCCTCGGAATACCGCACGGCCTACCGCAACTTCTCCCTGGCGTACTTTCTACGCTCGTGCGGCAATCTGCACACCGAATGCGAACGGCTGCTGCAGATTTACTGTCGCCAATGCGCGATCGCGATGAACTGCCAGCAATTGGCCAGCGTCGGCCGGTTCTTGGCCGGCTTCGACTCCGCAGCCCACCTGCTGAACCCAGCTCAGGCACGCAGCATCAACGCCTTGATGCTGGTCGCGGGGCACTATGATGGTTCAGGCGACTTCGCCTATTCGGTCGGCTTCCCCGGCAAGAGTGGCGTTGGAGGCGGCATTCTTGCCGTCGTTCCGGGACATGCATCGATCGCGGTCTGGTCTCCTGGCCTGAATGCGTTTGGCAATTCACTGCTCGGCACGCGCGCGCTGCAAGAGTTGTCAGAGTTCACCGGCTGGTCGGTGTTCTGACGTGCAGACTTTATCGTTTGCCTCGACATGAACAGCCCCGGATTTTGAGCAGGCTGGCTGGTTTGAATGAAGGTCGGTGAGACTGCCTCGCTGGCCCATTGCCGCCAGACTGCTTTGAGTGCTGGCATGGTCGGCTCAGCCTCAGCAAGGCAATCCCAGCGGCTCTGCGATCACTTTACACTCCAGCTTGGCAAGGTACTCCTGAATCAAGGGACGCCCGGCGCGATCGGCCCATGATGTGTTGTCCTTAGCGTCATCCCGCGTGGTCATGACGACCGCCGCTCCGGGGTCCGTCGCGGTAAAAGCCTTGTTCAGAGCCAAGGGTTGCATGAAGCTACCTCCCATGCTCCTGCCAGGCAAGCGCGCTGGGGCCTGCCCGCAAAGTTCAAGATACGCCTGCTGGTGCAAAGCCCCCGGCGCTGCGCTACGGCTGCGACAATCCGGCCCTTGCAACCACAAGAGAGAAAGACCCTGCCATGCTGCTTGACGCTGACGAATCCCAACTTGTGCTGGTGGACTACCAGGCACGCTTGATGCCCGCCATCCACGATGGCCCGGCCGTTCTGGCCAACGCCCGCTTGCTGGCCCGTGTGGCGCGCACGCTGGGCGTACCGGTGTGGGGCACCGAGCAAAATCCGTCGCGTCTGGGTGCCAACGATGCCGACTTGCGCGCGCTGTGCGACCGCACCCTGGCAAAGATGCACTTCAGCGCTGCGGAAGAAGGTTTGGGCGAATGGCTGCGCCCGCCCGCCAAGCCCCAGCAGGGCGGCAATGCCCGCAGCCTGCCCAAGCACCTGCAAAAGCCAGTGCAACAGGCCCCTGAGCGCGGCACGATTGTGATTGCCGGATGCGAAGCGCATGTCTGCCTGTTGCAAACAGCGCTGGACTTGTTGGAGGACGAGTTTGAAGTGTGGGTGGTGACCGACGCCTGCGGTTCACGCACCGAGCGCAACCGCGATGCCGCATTTGACCGGCTGGCCGGCGCGGGCGCAGAGCTGGTCACCACCGAAATGGTGGCCTTTGAATGGCTGCGCACTTGCGAGCACCCTGACTTCAAGGAAGTGCTGGGCTTGGTGAAGTAATCCTGCCGAGAAAATTTCAATAAAAATAGCTGCTAGCGCTTATCTGGAAAACGCTGGCAGCTATTATTTTGATAGCAATTGGCAAGAGGGCTGGCACCTTGCCAATGCGCTTGGTGGCCAGGGTCAAGTCAACGCAAGCCAGCGCCTGCAGCGCCCTCAGCCCGCTGAATCAATTCAATCTTGTACCCGTCTGGATCCGTGACAAAGGCAATCACGGTAGTGCCGCCTTTGACGGGGCCTGCCTCGCGCGTGACGTTGCCGCCAGCGGCCTTGATCTTTTCGCAGGCGGCATACGCGTCAGGCACGCCCAGTGCGATATGCCCGTAGGCGTTGCCGTGGTCGTAGCTTTCCACGCCCCAGTTGTAGGTCAGTTCAATTTCGGCCTGGCCCGGGTTGCCACCCTCAAAGCCCAGAAACGCCAGCGAATACTTGTATTCGGGGTTTTCAGACTGGCGCAGCAGTTGCATGCCCAGCACCTTGGTGTAGAAGTCGATGGAGCGTTGAAGGTTGCCAACGCGCAGCATGGTGTGAAGGAATCTCATGCCTTCGATTGTGCCGGCAAGTCAAAAACCAAGCAGGTGGTGGTGGCATGCGCGTACAGCGTGCCATCCGGCCCCGCCAGGCGCGCTTCGGCCGTGGCCAGCTGGCGCCCGCAGTGGATCACGCGGCCTTCGGCGCGCACGCGCTGCACCTTGGGCGTGATGGCCTTGACCAGATCGATGCCCAGCTCCGCCGTGGTGTAGCCGCGGCCCGGTTCCATGCGCGTGTGCACAGCGCAACCCAGTGCTGAATCGAGCAGCGTGGCAAACCAGCCGCCATGCACCGTGCCCATGGGGTTCAGGTGCTCTGGGCGGGGCGTGCCCTGGAAAACGGCCTTGCCATCGTCCACCTCCACGATCAGGAAGTCCAGCGTCTTGGCAATGGCCGCGTAGGGCAGTTCGCCCCGCAGCATGGCTTGCATTTGCTGCAGGCCATTGAGGTGGGCGATCTGCTCGCGGGTGGCTACACCCGGGCCCGGGCCTGCGTCCAACGCAGGGAAGCACAACGCCACTGGAAGGCAGCGCAACTGGCGCTGAACGAGGCACTGGGCGTGGAACGCGTGATGGCCTTGCACGCGTTGGTGGACGACTCGCTCGATTTGCTGGCGGCGCTGCCAGCGCAGGAGGCAGGGCATGACGAATAACATGACACCTCAAGCCGCAGCCAGGGCCGCCGCGCCGCCGCGCCGCTGGCCCTGTGGCTGGTGCTGCTGGCAGCCGCAGGCGCCTTTGCGCTGACCATGGGCACGCGCCAGCCCTAGCGCTCTCGTTCCCGCCTGTACACCTTCGGCGTGTATACCGTCTGCACCGGCTTGAATGCGGCCTGAGCCTTGGCAGATCGAAGAAGAGGGCGGCTGCGCCTGCGCACCATGCGCGACACAAGACCAACGGCCAAAAACAACGCCAGCACCGCCACAGCGCTAGCCATCCAAGGATGAGAAGCGGCCCACCCCGCCAAAGCTGCAAAGTTCATGGCGCGACTGTAGCGCCATCACTTTCTGAGAGACAAACCGGGGGGCCAAAGTGGCGAATAGCCACGCGCCGAAGGCTTGGGGGCTGGGGTATGGGGCAGCAAGGCCCCATGTCCACCCGTAGTGCACCCCGTACCCCATGCAATGCTCAGTGCATCAGCGCACCACCCGGGGGAGGCCATCAGGCCGGGGGCAGGCCCCGCGAGAAAGATCGTTAGTGCGTATGCATTGAGACAAGCGGGCAGCACTGGAACACACAAAGCGAATGAGCGGCCCCGCCGTGCAAGTGCCTCGCCCCCCACGCGCAATGCCCATCCCCGCCGCACAAGTGACGCACCCCCCAAGCGCAGTGTGCGACCCCGAGACCTGGTCAAAGTGGGCAAGCGCAGCGCCGCACGCTGTCGACCAGGTCGAATGCCGCAGCCCGAGCATGGGTGCATGGCCCCGCCGCACAAGTGTCGAACCCCGAGCGTTAGCGGGGGCCGGGGGTGGCTGATTGGCTCAACCGAAGGCCAGAGCCTGCTTTTTTGCTAGCAAAAAACTCGCCCAGCTACTGCCTATGATTCAGCGCGAATTTCAAAGAGGGAAACATGGCATCAGACAACAGGGATTGGTACCGCGACTGGTGGCGAAAAAAACCGGCTACGCTGAACGGGCCGGTTTCAGAATGTCGAGGCTGACAGGCTCAAAGCAAAGCGTGCAGCCGAGTGGCGGGCGGTATTCATCAAGTTTGGAACACTGGTGGCAATCGTCGTGGCGCTGATCGTCGCAAAGCGCCTGCTGTACTGACCAACACGGCATAAGTGATACGCATGATAACTTCGGATGCTATCGAGTAGATACGATGTATATTATGTTAAATAACTGAACGGCAAACATCGAAAAGAATTAGACGCTTGGTGGAGATACGCCGTGTGCCTGCCCGGCATCAACTGCCCCTGATTGGATGCCGGTCTCTAGGGCCAGCGCCAAGCTGACTGCCGGAACTGGCGACGTACCGATCTGCGGGAGGCTTCAACGAATGTGTTGGACGGCAAAATTTCTTTTCAGCCGACCCAACACATTAATGTGCGGACTTTTCACAGAGACGCTTCACGATTTCCAGAAGCTTCATGGAATTGAAGGGTTTCACCAGATAGGCATCAGCGCCAGCAGCAAGCCCCGCTTCAATATCACGCGGTTGCCCCCGCGCTGTCACCAACACCACCGCAGGCAATCCCAGAGCTGGGTTGGTTTTCAAGAGACGACACAAGTCCAAGCCATTCATGCCACCCGGAAGCATGATGTCGAGCACCAGTAGATGCGGACGCACTCGGTGAACCATCTCTAAACCTTCAGACGCATCTGAAGCCTCATAGATTTCATAGCCATCGAACTCCAGCATCATTCGAATCAAATGGCGGAGGTCGGCATGATCTTCGACGATCAGAATGCGTGCGCTCATCGTGTATCTATTTTTTGCCTGCCGAGGAAAAAGAAAAAACACCTTCATCAAGGTGCGATTCAAGAAGACTTTGCGGTTTTCCTCGATGGGAAGTGACTTGGCAAGAGACCCAGGCGGCGGTTTGGCCCCCCGCCAAAGCAATCGGCCCAAGGCTCCAAGCGAAGCCTACGCGATCTCACTGGTTTCAGGCACACAAAACTGCTGAAACAGCACGCTCATGACGGCCAAGGCCTGGGGGCTGGCGATCTGGTAATAGATGTTTTTGCCCTCACGGCGGGTACTGACCAAGCCTTCTTCGCGCAAGACCCCCAATTGCTGCGACAGCGTAGGCTGACCAATGCCGACCAGCTCCTCCAGCTCCCCTACCCGCTTCTCGCCCTCGGTGAGTTGGCACAGCAAAAGCAAACGGTCGGGGTTGGACAACGCCTTCATCAGCCTGCAAGCTGTATCTGCCGAACGCCGCATGGTTGCCAAGTCCATGGCAGTGGTGCCGTCAACGTCCATTTCCATCGACTCCATATTCAATTTCATTGACTATAGTCTATTGACAAACAATATATAAGTCAACATACTATGTGCCAGTTCATTCAGCCAGATCAATCCCGTACCCCTACTCATCTTTGAGGATACACCCATGAAAAATGCCCACGACCTCGTGCAAGACGCCAAGCTGCGCGTGCAGGAGGTGCCGCTGGACCTGGCGGAAAAAGCCATTCAGCAGGCGGACGTTCTGATCGATGTGCGTGAAGCCGAAGAGTACATGGCTGGGCACATTCCGGGTGCTGTGCACATGTCGCGCGGCGTGCTGGAATTCAAACTCAGCGGCACCCCTGCTCTGGCAGCGCGCGACACCCGAATCACGCTGTATTGCAAGACGAGCGGCCGCGCCGCACTGGCAGCCTGCGCGCTGCAAAGCATGGGCTACTTGAACGTGCAGTCCATTGCTGGCGGATTTGATGCATGGGTGGCTGCCGGCAAGTCGGTAGCGCAGCCAGAGCAGCCATCGTTTGAATAACCCACAGGCCGTCCACGCCACCTAATTTTCCCTTGTCCCAAAGGTGCCTCATGGTGGGGCACCACAACTCTCTGGAGGAACCATGAAATTCAACGTCGGAACCATAGATCGCGTATTGCGAATCGTTGCCGGTCTCGTGCTCATCGCCCTGGCCGCGACCGGCACCGTAGGGTGGTGGGGCTGGCTGGGGGTCATACCTCTTGCCACCGGGCTGTTTAGGTTCTGCCCCGCGTACACCCTGCTGGGCATCAACACCTGCCCACTGAAGAAGTAACCCCAGCGCGGCACTGCCGCGCGCACCGCGAGGAACATGCAATGAGTACTTTTGACCACGCAGGCCTGATCCAGGGCATCAACGAGAGCCTGGCTACTTTCCGCAAGGCCCAGCCCGAGACCATGCGAGGCTTTTCACAACTGGCGCAGGCCTCGATGGCCGAGGGCGCGTTGAGCAGCAAGCACAAGGAATTGATTGCGCTGGCCATCGGCGTCACCCAGCGCTGCTCTGGCTGCATCGGTTTTCACGTCAAGGCACTGCAAAAGCTGGGCGCTACCCGCACCGAGCTGGAAGAGATGCTAGCCGTGTGCGTCTACATGGGCGGCGGCCCAGCACTGATGTACACGGCCGAGGCTTTGAAGGCCTGGGACACCATGGCCGCAGCCGCCGCTTGATTTTCATGCCACCGGGGAGCGACGAATCCTCTCCGGCCTGACGCAGCAAAAGCACGCGGCGCCACAAAGGGCCGCGCGCAAGAAACCTTCATCCCAGCACCCTCCCCCGCGTCCTTATCCCTCGGCTCATGGCCCATCGTGTGCCGACCTCCTCTGGTAACGCCTTTGGCGGATTCCTTCCTCGCCCTGTCCGAAGACTTCCGGCGCATCGCCCAGGAGTTTGCCGACGCAGAACCCGCAAGGCTGGCCGAGGTAGACCGCCTGGCCGCCGATCTGCCCATGGAGCGCATTGAACTGACATCGCGCGACGAGCCGCTTTGACGCACTCAGCTCGGCCATGCTGCCCTGGCAACGCCCGGCGCAGCGGAGTGCGCTTCAGGCAGCGAGGGCGTGGTCGCCTTCGGTGGTTGTGGTTCGGTGGCCGTTCAGTCCCAGCTTGGCCAGCAACTGCACATCAGCATCCACATCGGGGTTGCCCGTCACCAGCAGCTTGTCGCCGTAAAAAATCGAGTTGGCTCCGGCCATGAAGCACAACGCCTGCACTACTTCGCCCATTTGCTGGCGCCCGGCCGACAGGCGTACGCGCGCCTTGGGCATGGTGATGCGGGCCACCGCAATCACGCGCACAAAGTCAAACGGGTCGATGGGTTCGCTGTCGGCCAGCGGCGTGCCGGGCACGCGCACCAGGCTGTTGATGGGCACCGATTCGGGGTATGGCTGCAGGTTGGCCAGCTGCGCAATCAGGCCCGCACGGTGCACCGGCGCCTCGCCCATGCCCACAATGCCGCCGCAGCACACGCTGATGCCTGCAGCGCGCACGTTCTGCAACGTGTCCAGCCGGTCCTGATAGGCCCGGGTGCTCACCACGTCGGTGTAGTACTCGGGGGCGGTGTCCAGGTTGTGGTTGTAGTAGTCCAGCCCGGCGTCTTTCAGCGCCTGCGCCTGGTGCGCTTCGAGCATGCCCAGCGTGGCGCAGGTCTGCAGGCCCAGGCCTTTCACGGCGCCAATCAGGGCGCTGACTTTTTCAATGTCGCGGTCTTTGGGCGCCCGCCAGGCGGCGCCCATGCAAAAGCGGGTGGCGCCCGCGTCCTTGGCGGCCTGGGCGGCGCGCACTACCTCCTCCACTTCCATGAGCTTTTCGGCCTTCACGCCGGTGTCGAACTCGGCCGCCTGCGGGCAGTAGCCGCAGTTTTCAGGGCAGCCACCCGTTTTCACCGACAGGAGCGTGGCCAGTTCAATGTCGCCCGCAGGCCAGTGCTGGCGGTGCACCGTCTGGGCCTCGAAAACCAGCTCCAGCAAAGGCTTGTCGAGCAATTGCTGAATCGCTTCGACAGACCACGGGCCCGCCTGGCGAGCCTGAGGCGACGAGGGGCGGTGGATGTGGACGGTTTGGGACGTCGTGCCGGGGTTCATGCTTGCTCCTTGAATGGTGTTTGTGGAAATCGCCCCTGGGCCTTGGCGGTCACCACGCCATGTGTGGTGCCGGGCCGCTGGGCTTGCAATAGGGCGGATTCTGGTCCAGAAAGTTGCACAAATCCAGCCTTCAAGGCCATAAAAACCGTCATAAAAATGGTGCAGCAAAAGACGGCAAATTGAAGAATATTTAGAAGCACTTAGAAAGTTTTTGATGTTTTTTAGACGAACTTGAAAGCATCTGAAAAGTCACTTTTTCTGCCACACGCAACCTGCCCTCATCTGCTGTCTATTGCCGGCAAACTCCCGCGCCAGTCTTCCAGAAATGAGCGCTTTTAACGGCAGACATCTGCGCCATGCAGGCGAAAAAAAGCCAACCTCAAGGGTTGGCTGTTTCGGGGCGTCTGCTCAATCCCCCTGTCTGCCGTTGGGACCCTGTCCCAGGGCGGTGGTTCAGCCCAGCGCCGCAATCACATCGGCAGGTGCCTGCACCAGTTCAATCAGCACGCCCTCCCCCGCAATCGGAAACTCGTCATTGCTCTTGGGGTGCAAAAACGTGATGTCGTAGCCGGCAGCGCCCTTGCGGATGCCACCGGGGGCAAAGCGCACGCCCTTGGCGGTGAGCCATTCCACGGCCTTGGGCAGGTCGTCAATCCACAGGCCAATGTGGTTGAGCGGCGTGGTGTGCACGGCGGGCTTTTTCTCGATGTCCAGCGGTTGCATGATGTCCACCTCCACCTTGAAGGCGCCCTTGCCCATGGCCAGGATGTCTTCATCGACGTTCTCGCGTTCGCTCTGGAAGGTGCCGGTCTGTTCCAGGCCCAGCATGTCCACCCACAGGGTCTTCATGCGTTGCTTGTCGGTGCCGCCAATGGCGACTTGCTGGATGCCCAGGACTTTGAAGGGGCGTTGGTTTGTGCTCATGATTACTCCTGATTTGATAGCTGCCAGCGCTTATCCATCAAGCGCCAGAGGCCAAAAAGACTAAAAGGGGCACAAGGCCCCTCTGGAATGCCTGGCAAACCAAGCGGCAGATCACTGGAATTCCAGGATCACCTGATCCACCGCCAGCGATTCGCCCTTGCCCGCCACGATCTTGCCGACCACGCCATCTTGCGCAGCGAAGAGGATGTTCTCCATCTTCATGGCTTCGATCACAGCCAGCTTTTCGCCCGCCTGCACCTTCTGGCCAGGCTGCACCGCCACATCCACCAGCAGGCCGGGCATGGGCGAGAGCAGGAACTTGGACAGGTCTGGCGGTGCCTTGTAAGGCATCAGCCGGTGCAGGCGCGCGCCCAAGGGCGAGAGCACCATGGCTTCGATCTGCGTGCCGTTGTGCGCGATGCGCAAGGCCAGCGGGTTCTTGCCCGCGCCGCGCTCGACCTGGGCGGTAAAGCCCTGGCCGTTGCAGGCGCCCTGCACGCGGATCTGGCCCAGCGTGGCAGTGCTACTGATTTGATAGCTTTTGCCGCTTACCATGACTGCGCTGGAGCCCGATTTGTCTTCAAAGTCAGACACCGTCACGTCGTAGTGCTGGTTCTGCCCTTCGGCGCCCAGCGTGACCACCACGAACTGCTCGCCCACCTTCACCTCGTGGCCCGCCAGCTGGCCGCTGATGCCCGAGGCGCGCGCGCGGTAGCGCCGGTGCATGAAAGCCGCCAGCGCCACCAGGAACAGCGGGTCGCTGTGCGGCACGTCTTCAGCGTGGAAGCCCTTGCCGTAGTGCTCGGCAATGAAGCCGGTGTTGAACTGGCCCGACACAAACTTGGGATGCGCCAGCAGCGCCGCTTGGAACGGGATGTTGCTGCTGATGCCGCGAATCACAAAACCGTTGAGCGCTGCGCGCATCTTGGCAATCGCGTCATTGCGGTCGGTGCCGTGCACGATGAGCTTGGCGATCATCGAGTCGTAGTACATCGGGATCTCGCCGCCCTCGTACACACCCGTGTCCACCCGCACGCCCAGCTTCTTGCTGGTGTCGGACTGGAACATGGATTCCTCCGGCGGCTGAAAGCGCACCAGGCGGCCAGTGGAAGGCAGGAAGTTGCGGAACGGGTCTTCGGCGTTGATGCGGCACTCAATGGCCCAGCCGTCGCGCTTCACGTCGGCTTGCGTGAGCGGCAGCTTTTCGCCAGCGGCCACGCGGATCATCAGCTCCACCAGGTCCAGGCCGGTGATGCATTCCGTCACCGGGTGCTCCACCTGCAGGCGGGTGTTCATCTCCAAAAAGTAGAAGTCCTGGTCCTTGCCGACCACAAACTCCACCGTACCTGCAGACTGGTACTTCACCGCCTTGGCCAGCGCCACGGCCTGTTCGCCCATGGCTTTGCGGGTGGCGTCGCTGATGAAGGGCGACGGCGCCTCTTCAATCACCTTCTGGTGGCGGCGCTGGATGGAGCACTCGCGCTCGTTCAGATAAATCACGTTGCCGTGGCTGTCGCCCAGGATCTGGATCTCGATGTGGCGCGGCTCTTGCACAAACTTCTCGATGAAGATGCGGTCGTCGCCAAAACTGTTGCGCGCTTCGTTTTGGCAGGCCGTGAAGCCTTCGAGCGCTTCTTTGTCGTTGTAGGCCACGCGCAAGCCCTTGCCGCCGCCGCCCGCCGAGGCCTTGATCATCACCGGGTAGCCAATGCCCTTGGCAATTTCAACGGCCTTTTCGGCGTTTTCAATCGCGTCGTTGTAGCCGGGAATGGTGTTGACCTTGGCTTCGTTAGCCAGCTTCTTCGATGCGATCTTGTCGCCCATGGCCGCAATCGAATGCGCCTTGGGGCCGATGAAGGCAATGCCTTCGTCTTCGCAGCGCTGGGCAAAGGCCTCGTTCTCGGACAGGAAGCCGTAGCCGGGGTGGATGGCCTGCGCGCCCGTTTGCTTGGCGGCAGCAATGATCTTGTCGGCCAGCAGGTACGACTCGCGCGAGGGCGCGGCGCCGATGTGCACGGCCTCGTCGGCCAGCTTGACGTGGCGGGCTTCCTTGTCGGCGTCGGAGTAGACGGCGACAGTCTTGATGCCCATCTTGCGGGCGGTAGCGATGACCCTACACGCAATCTCGCCACGGTTCGCGATCAGGATTTTTGTAAACATTCTCTTCACTCCTCAGGCGATGGGATGGCGTGTAGCAGCCCACTGTGCGGTCTGCGGCAGGCAATTTGTCGAAACGTCCGCTGTGCGGCCGTTTTCGCCACGGTTGGCGATCAGGATTTTGGTGAACATGTTTTGTCTCTTTCCAAGGGCTCTTACCCGAAACGTATTGGGTTAGGTGCTGGCACAGCCCAGCGAAGCGGTTGGGGCTAGGCGCCGGACCGCAGGCAGTAGCAGCGCTACGACAAGGTCCGGTAACGACGCCCCAAGGGCTGTGGCAGTGCCGCTCAAAGGGGAATGTTCCCGTGCTTGCGCCAAGGGTTCTCGATCTTCTTGTTTTGCAGCATCACCAGCGAGCGGCAGATGCGCTTGCGTGTCTCGTGCGGCAGGATCACGTCGTCGATAAAGCCGCGCGCACCGGCCACAAACGGGTTGGCAAAGCGCTGCTTGTATTCGGCTTCGCGGGCGGCCAGCTTCACGGGGTCGTTCTTGTCCTCGCGGAAGATGATTTCCACCGCGCCCTTGGCGCCCATCACCGCAATTTCGGCGTTGGGCCAGGCCAGGTTCACGTCGCCGCGCAGGTGCTTGGAGCTCATCACGTCGTACGCACCGCCGTAGGCCTTGCGCGTGATGACGGTGATCTTGGGCACGGTGCATTCGGCATACGCGTACAGCAGCTTGGCGCCGTGCTTGATGATGCCGCCGTACTCCTGGCTGGTGCCGGGCATGAAGCCGGGCACGTCCACAAACGTGACCACGGGGATGTTGAACGCATCGCAAAAGCGCACGAAGCGCGCGGCCTTGATGCTCGACTTGATGTCCAGGCAACCGGCCAGCACCAGCGGCTGGTTGGCCACGATGCCCACGGTCTGGCCTTCCATGCGGGCAAAACCGATGATGATGTTCTTGGCGTACTCGGGCTGCAGCTCGAAGAAGTCCCCATCGTCCACCGTCTTGAGGATCAGCTCCTTCATGTCGTAGGGCTTGTTGGGGTTCTCGGGCACCAGCGTGTCCAGGCTCAGGTCCATGCGGTCGGCCGGGTCGTTGCTGGGGCGCACCGGGGCCTTTTCGCGGTTGTTGAGCGGCAGGTAGTTGTACAGGCGGCGCAGCATCATCAGCGCCTCCACATCGTTCTCAAATGCCATGTCGGCCACACCGCTCTTGGTGGTGTGCGTCACGGCGCCGCCCAGTTCTTCGGCCGTCACTTCTTCGTGCGTCACGGTCTTCACGACTTCGGGGCCGGTCACGAACATGTACGAGCTGTCTTTCACCATGAAGATGAAATCCGTCATGGCGGGCGAGTACACGGCGCCACCGGCGCTGGGGCCCATGATCAGGCTGATCTGCGGGATCACGCCGCTGGCCAGCACGTTCTTCTGGAACACGTCGGCATAGCCACCCAGGGAAGCCACGCCCTCCTGGATGCGCGCGCCGCCCGAGTCGTTCAGGCCGATCACCGGCGCACCGACCTTCATGGCCTGGTCCATGACCTTGCAGATCTTCTCGGCGTGGGTCTCGGACAGCGCGCCGCCGAACACTGTGAAGTCCTGACTGAAGACGAATACCAGGCGGCCGTTGATCATGCCGTAGCCGGTGACCACGCCGTCGCCCGGCACCTTGTTGTCCTGCATGCCAAAGTCCGTGCAGCGGTGCTCCACGAACATGTCCCATTCTTCAAAGGTGCCGTCGTCCAGCAGCAGCTCAATGCGCTCGCGGGCAGTCAGCTTGCCCTTTTTGTGCTGGGCGTCGATGCGCTTCTGGCCCCCGCCCAGGCGGGCAAGTTCGCGCTTTTTCTCCAGTTGGTCCAGGATGTCTTGCATGGTCGTCCTTCGGTGAAATGCTGTCTCGTTGGAATGAATTTGCTATTTATTCAATAGCTGCTGGCGCTTGTCCAGACTGCGCCAGCAGCAGATTTCTTGCAGCAGTAGAAGCCGCGATGCGCCCCGCCACCACGTCTTGCTGCAACTGCGGAAGCAGCGCACGCACCTGCGGGTGCTGGCGGAAGGCGAGCTTGAGGCCCGCTTCGATCCGTTCCCACATCCAGGCCAGAGCCTGCTTTTCGCGGCGCTGGGCCAGGCGGCCGTTGGCGGTTTGCAGCCTTTGGTATTCGCTCACTGCGGCCCAGAATCCATCCACGCCCTGCCCCAGCAGCGCGCTGATCTGCACCACCTTGGGGTGCCACTGGGTTTCGTTGTGGTGGGCGTTTTCGGGGTTGCCATGCTGGCCCAGCAGCCGCAGGCTGGAAGTGATCTGCGCCTCGGCCCGGGTGGCGGCGTTCTTGTCGATGTCGGCCTTGTTGATGACCACCAGATCAGCAATTTCCATCACGCCCTTCTTGATGGCCTGCAGGTCGTCACCCGCATTCGGCAGCTGCATCAGCACGAACATGTCCGTCATGCCCGCCACCGCAGTCTCGGACTGGCCCACGCCCACGGTTTCGATGATGACCACGTCGTAGCCAGCAGCCTCGCACACCAGCAGCGCTTCACGCGTCTTTTCGGCCACGCCGCCCAGCGTGCCGCTGCTCGGGCTGGGGCGGATGTAGGCCTTTTCGTGCACCGACAGGTGCTCCATGCGCGTCTTATCGCCCAGGATGGAGCCGCCCGAGACGGTGCTGGACGGGTCGATGGTGAGCACCGCCACGCGATGCCCCTGGCCAATCAGGTACAGGCCCAGCGCTTCAATGAAGGTGGACTTGCCCACGCCCGGCACGCCGCTGATGCCCAGACGGAACGCCTTGCCCGTGTGGGGCAGCAGCGCCGTGAGCAGCTCATCTGCCTGCGCGCGGTGATCGGCGCGGGTGGATTCGAGCAGCGTGATCGCTTTGGCCATGGCGCGGCGCTGCAAGGGGCCATCGCCCCCCACAATGCCGCGCTGGATCGCTTCAGGTGTCACGCCGCAACCGCCTTGCGAATCTGCTCCAGCACATCCTTGGCGCTGGCAGGGATGGGCGTGCCGGGGCCGTAGACGCCCTTCACGCCGGCTTCGTACAGGAAGTCATAGTCCTGCGCCGGAATCACGCCGCCCACGAACACGATGATTTCATGAGCGCCCTGCTTCTTCAGCTCGGCAATGATGGCGGGCACCAGCGTCTTGTGGCCCGCGGCCAGGGTGCTCACACCCACGGCGTGCACGTCGTTTTCAATCGCTTGGCGGGCGCATTCCTCGGGCGTCTGGAACAGCGGGCCCATGTCCACGTCAAAGCCCAGGTCGGCAAACGCGGTGGCCACCACCTTGGCGCCACGGTCGTGCCCGTCCTGGCCCAGTTTGGCGATCATCACGCGGGGGCGGCGGCCCTGGTCTTCAGCGAAAGCGTTGATTTCAGTCTTGAGTTTTTCCCAGCCTTCGGCCGAGTCATAAGCGGCAGCGTACACACCGGTCACCTTTTGCGTATCGGCGCGGTGGCGCCCGAAAACCTTTTCCAGCGCGTCAGACACCTCGCCCACCGTGGCGCGCAGGCGGATGGCCTGGATGGACAGCTCAAGCAGGTTGCCCTCGCCGGACTCTGCTGCAGAAGTGAGAGCATCCAGCGCTTGCTGCACCTTGGCTGCATCGCGTTTTGCCTTGATTTCCTGCAGGCGGGCAATCTGGCCGTCGCGCACCTTCACGTTGTCGATTTCGAGGATATCGACCTTGTCTTCCTTGGCCAGCTTGTACTTGTTGACGCCGACAATCACGTCCTTGCCACTGTCGATGCGCGCCTGCTTTTCGGCGGCGGCGGCTTCGATCTTGAGCTTGGCCCAGCCGCTGTCCACGGCCTGGGTCATGCCACCCATGGCTTCGACCTCTTCGATGATCTTCCAGGCAGCATCCGCCATGTCCTGCGTCAGCTTTTCCATCATGTAGCTGCCAGCCCAGGGGTCGATCACGTTGGTGATGTGGGTCTCTTCCTGGATGATGAGTTGCGTGTTGCGCGCAATGCGGGCGCTGAACTCGGTGGGCAGTGCAATGGCTTCATCCAGCGCATTGGTGTGCAGCGACTGCGTGCCGCCAAAAACGGCCGCCATGGCCTCGATGGTGGTGCGCACCACGTTGTTGTAGGGGTCTTGCTCGGTGAGCGACCAGCCCGAGGTCTGGCAGTGCGTGCGCAGCATCAGGCTCTTGGGGTTCTTGGCGTTGAAGCCCTTCATGATGCGGCACCACAAGAGGCGCGCGGCGCGCATCTTGGCCACTTCCAGATAGAAGTTCATGCCGATGGCCCAGAAGAAGGACAGGCGGCCGGCAAAGTCGTCCACGTCCATGCCCTTGGCAATAGCGGTCTTCACATATTCCTTGCCGTCGGCCAGGGTGAAGGCCAGCTCCAGTGCTTGGTTGGCCCCGGCTTCCTGCATGTGGTAGCCCGAAATCGAGATCGAGTTGAACTTCGGCATGTTCTTGGCCGTGTACTCGATGATGTCGCCAATGATCTTCATCGACGGCTTGGGCGGGTAGATGTAGGTGTTGCGCACCATGAACTCTTTCAGAATGTCGTTCTGAATGGTTCCGCTGAGCTTGTCTTGCGACACGCCCTGCTCTTCTGCCGCCACGACGTAGCCTGCCAGCACGGGCAGCACCGCGCCGTTCATGGTCATCGAGACAGACACTTTGTCGAGCGGAATCTCGTTGAAGAGGATCTTCATGTCCTCCACCGAGTCAATCGCTACACCGGCCTTGCCCACATCGCCCGTCACGCGGGGGTGGTCGGAGTCGTAGCCACGGTGGGTAGCCAGGTCAAACGCGACCGACACGCCCTGCCCGCCCGCAGCCAGGGCCTTGCGGTAGAAGGCGTTGGATTCTTCGGCGGTGGAGAAACCGGCGTATTGGCGGATGGTCCAGGGGCGCACTGCATACATGGTGGCCTGCGGGCCGCGCAGGAAGGGCTCGAAACCGGGCAGCGTGTCGGCGTAAGGCAGGTCTTTGGTGTCTGCCGCGGTGTAGAGCGGTTTGACGGTGATGCCATCGGGAGTGACCCAGTTCAGCGCATTGACATCGCCACCGGGGGCCGATTTGGCCGCTGCCTTGGCCCAGGCCTCTAGCGAGGCAGGTGCGAACTCGGGGGCGTTGTTCTGGGGGGTGTCACTCATGGCGAAAGCTTCTCCGAAGATGGCGTTGGGGGTCGTCGCACGCGACGCTCGGTGGGCACCGACGTGGCGGGCAGTTTACATCATTCATAATTATTCATTCAAAATATTCCGCGCAGCTTACAATCCGGCCCATGTCAGCTATTACCCTCACGCCCAAAGCCCTGTACGAAGAAGTTGCCGAGCAATTGCGCCAGCGCATCTTCCGCCGCGAGCTAGAGCCCGGCAGCTGGATTGACGAACTCAAGATTGCGGAAGAATTCGGCATCAGCCGCACGCCGCTGCGCGAGGCGTTGAAGGTGCTGGCCGCCGAAGGCCTCGTCACGATGAAGGTGCGCCGTGGCGCCTATGTGACGGAGATGAGCGAGAAAGACCTGCGCGACGTGTACCACCTGCTCAGCCTGCTGGAGAGCGACGCCGCAGGCGTGGTGGCCGAGCGCGCCACACCCGAGCAGCAGCAAACCCTGCGCGATTTGCACGCCGAGCTGGAATCGGCTGCTGGCAACCGGGAAGCCTTCTTCTCAGTGAACGAGCGTTTTCACATGGCCTTGCTCGACATGGCCGACAACCGCTGGCGCAGCCAGATGGTGGCTGACCTGCGCAAGGTAATGAAGCTCAACCGCCACAACTCGCTGTTCAAGCAAGGGCGGATTGAAGATTCGCTGAACGAGCACCGCGCCATTCTGGACGCCATGCTCTCGCGCGACCCCGAAGGCACGCGGCGCGCCATGCAGGCGCACTTCGCGCAGGGGCTGCAAGCCGCCACCTAGAAACCTGTTCCAAGTGGCGGAGGCTCACCGCCGCGTTAAGCCACCACCGCCACCGCGCCCCCGGCGTAGGCCACGCCAAAACGGTTGTCCAAAAAGTCGGCCAGCGGCACGGCTTCCTGCCGCACAAACCCTTTTTGCGGCAAACGGCCCTGGGCCACCAGGTCCAGCGCCGTGCAAATGCCTGCCGCCGTGGTGAGCTGGATGGCGCTGAGCGTATGGCCCGCCACCGGCGCGCCCACGATGCGTGCGGAATACGAATGCTGCACCAGCCGCCCGCCGCGCAGCCCGGATGCGGTGGCAAACACCACGATCACGTCCTGGTCGGTGGTCGGAATGGCGGTTTCCAGCAAGTCTTTGAGCAAGTCGCGCCGGTCGCGCAGGCGCAGGTCATTCAGCAGCAGTTTCAAGATGGCGCAGTGACCGGGGTAGCGAATGGACTGGTAATCCACCTGCCTGGCCTTGCCCGCCAGGGTTTCGGTGAGCGTGCCCAGCCCGCCTGAAGTATTGAAAGCCTCGTACTCGACCCCATCCAGCGCAAAGGTTTCCAACCCTTCCAGTGCGGGCACCGGGGTGCGCACGCCGTCCACAATGGCTTCGCAGGGGTTGCAGTACTCGTTGATCAGCCCTTCAGTGTTCCAAGTCAGGTTGTAGCGCAGGGCGCCCTGAGGGTAGCGCGGCAAGGCACCCACGCGCATGCGCAGCGTGTGCAGCGTGTCAAAGCGCGAGGCCAGGTCTTGCCCCACGATGCCAATGAACCCAGGGGCCAGCCCGCACTGGGGCATCAGCACACTTTGCGCCGCACCGCCCGCCTTGCCCTCCACCGCCAGGCGGCGGATGGCGTGCGTGCTTTGCACGTCTTCCGTCAAATCAAAGTAATGCACGCCAGCCTGCACGCACAGCGTGGCCACCGCCACCGCGCGGTGGTACGGCAGGGCGTTGAGGACGGCAAAGCGGCCCTGCACCGCCGCTTGCAGGCTGGGCTCGTCTGACAGCAACTGGGTGTGCACACCCAGGGCTGCGGCCTCGGCCAGGCGCGACGGGTCCCGGTCGGCCACCGTCAGGCGGTAACCGCCGGCCTGCTTGAGCAGCAAGGCAATGGCAAAGCCGATGTGGCCTGCGCCGAGAATGGTGACAGCCAGGTCGGCAGAGGCGTGGGCGGGGTGTTGGGTGGTCATGTGAAGTCTCCTTGTAGGTATGGCAGGCACGGTGTCGATTCGGTGCCGCCATCGTAGGCAAGGGCTCTGTCAATGTGTAGTGAGCAAATCGTCGAAAGCAGAGCTAATATCTGCCGAACCGTCGAATGCCTGCATCGATACGACCAAACCAGCCTTCTGCGCCCTGCCATGAAAACCTCTCTGGACGAGATTGACCGCCAATTGCTCAGCCTGCTGCAGACCAATGCCCGCGAGGGCACGGCCCTGCTGGCGCGCAAGCTGGGCCTGGCGCGCACCACGGTGGTGGCCCGCATTGCGCGGCTGGAACGTTCGGGCGTGGTGGCGGGTTACGGGGTGCGCCTGGGCGCGCGGCTGGACGCCAGTACCGTACGCGCCTGGTGCAGCCTGAGCGTCATGCCCAAGGCAGGCCCCGCCGTGCTGCGGGCGCTGGGCGCGATGCCCGAGGTGGAAGAAGTGTCGGCCGTGAGCGGGCCGTTCGACTACCTGGTGTTCTTGCGTTGCACCAGCCATGAGCAGCTGGACCGCCTGCTCGATCAGGTGGGCCAGCTCGAAGGGGTGCACCAGACCCAGACCAGCATCGTGCTCAGCCGCAAAATCGACCGGCGCAGTGTGGATGGGTAAGACGGCATGCGAACAATTTACTCCTGAAAAAGGAGCTGCCTGCGCTTATCTTTCGGGCGTTAGAGCCTGTTTTGATGCCAAACCGACTCACACCTCGAACTGTGTCGGGTTCTTGCCGCGAATGGGTGCGTAGAAAGCCTTGATGGCAGCCATGTCCAGCTCCAGGTCGCCAGTGGGCTCAAACACCGGCCCCAGCCCCCCACCTTGCGGCCGTAATCGACAAACGCCAGCACGATGGGCACGCCCGCCTGCTGGGCAATGAAATAAAAGCCCGTTTTCCAGCGCTTGGTTTTGCCGCGCGTGCCCTCGGGCGGCACGATCAGCTGCATGGGCCCGGTGGCCAGGCGCATGGCCTCTGCCGACGAGGCCACCAGGTTGTTGGCCTGCTCACGGTTCACCGGAATCCCCCCCAGCCAGCGCATCACCGGCCCCAGCGGGCCTTTGAACAGGCTGTGCTTGCCCATCCAGTACACACGCAGGCGCAGCACAAAGGCCAGCATCAGCGTGTATGGCAAATCCCAGTTGCTGGTGTGGGGTGCGGCAATCAGCACGCTCTTGGTCGCCTTGTCGGGCAACTGGCCCTCCACCGTCCACCCCGTCAGGCGCAAAGTGATTCGCGAAAACGCGCGCAGGAAGGTGTTGACCACCGGTGTGTCAAAAATGGTGCGGTGCATGGGAAGGGGCGAGGAAGACGCCAGAACAGGGGGCGGCGAGAAAAGCAACAGAAACGTTTCGCTACATTTTGCCCAAAAAATCAAGAAACCTCGGCAAGAAATGCAAAAAATGAACCCTGCACATGTTCGCTATCAAATCGAGCTCGGCCCATCGCCCCAGGCCGCGCGGTGGGCAAGCCCACCACACGACGCGGTCAGGACGCCAATGGGATAATCCCACCCCCGCAAGGCCGCAGGCCCATGCCAGCCGCTTGCCCCGCCCACCCTTTTCCTTACCCTATACACCCCGTGCCCTCCCCCACAAGCCCATGGCGCATGTCCGTCGCCCCGATGATGGACTGGACCGACCGCCATTGCCGCTACTTTCACCGCCTGCTGACCCGGCACACCCTGCTGTACACCGAAATGGTGAATGCAGGCGCCATCATCCACGGGGGCACAGAGCGCCACCTGCGCTTCAATGCCGAAGAGCACCCTGTGGCCTTGCAGCTGGGCGGCAGCGAGCCCGCCAACCTGGCCCAGGCCGCACGGCTGGGCGCCCAGTGGGGCTATGACGAAATCAACCTGAACTGCGGCTGCCCCAGTGACCGCGTGCAGCGCGGAGCCTTTGGCGCCAGCCTGATGAAGGCCCCGCAACTGGTGGCCGACTGCGTGAAAGCCATGCGCGATGTGGTGGATGTGCCCGTGACGGTGAAGCACCGCATTGGCATCGACAAGGAAGAAAGCTACAGCTTTGTGCGCGACTTTGTTGGCACCGTGGCGGATGCGGGTTGCACCGTGTTCATCGTGCACGCGCGCAATGCCTGGCTGCAGGGCCTGAGCCCGAAGGAAAACCGCGATATTCCGCCCCTGCGCTACGAGGTGGTGCGCCAGCTGAAGGCCGACTTTCCGCAGTTCACCTTTGCCATCAACGGCGGCTTCACCACTGACGAGGCGGTGCAGGAACAGCTGGAGCACCTGGACGGCGTGATGGTGGGCCGCGAGGCGTACCACAACCCCTGGTGGCTGGCCCGCTGGGACGCGCTCTACTACGGCGAACAAGGTGGTGTGCACTGCCCCCTGACGCGTGAAGAGGTGGAACTGGCGATGGTGGAGTACATGGAGCGCGAAGCCGCCCAGTACGGCACGCCCTGGGCGCACATTGCACGCCACATGCTGGGCCTGCGCCACAGCCTGGCCGGTGCGCGCATCTGGCGGCAGGTGTGGAGCAACCACCTGCTCAAAGACCGCCCCGCCCGCGAGGTGTATCACCTGGCACAGCAGGCCGTGGCCGAGTCGTTGGCAAACCATCAGGAACACTGAGGCGGCGAGCGCTGGTCGGCAGGAGCCATATCCACCGACCACGCCAACCCGCAAGCGCCTGGGCCTTTGAGGCCAATCACTTCAAAAAGCATAGCTGCTGGCGCTTGCGTGGTGAGGGCTGCAGCCTGATTTGGCTTTGATTCCCTCTGCGCAAAAGATGCTGACGAATGGGGTGATTTTTCACCTGAATTGAAGCCCAATCGGCATCCAGGCCAAACGCCATCAGCGGCAGCAGCTATTGATTCAATAGCAAACCAATCCACCGTCGCCTTGCAACAGCGAACCCCAGTGGGGGTGGGGGCAAGCCATGGGGTTCACGCAGACAGTGGCGTGAATCGCCTGCAACACGCCAGCCGGGTGACCCGTATCCTGGGCTTGCACCAGACGAAACTCAAAAAAGCTCGGCCGTGCCCTGCAGGGTGAGCCAGCCTTCATGGTCATTGCTCCAGAGGCGCACAGATTTCCCATCGGCCGATGGCGCGCCATTCAAGCCAAACGGGTGCAGGTCAAACGTGGGCCGCACGGCTTTGAAGTGAAAACTCTTTACGCGGGCGCTGGGGCACTGGCGGCGCAGCAGGTCAATGAGCAGCGTGGCAATCAGCGGCCCATGGACGATGAGGCCTGGATAGCCCTCGACTTCCGTGACGTAGCGCCGGTCGTAGTGGATGCGATGGCCATTGAAGGTGAGCGCGGAATAGCGGAACAGCAGCACATCGTCAGGCGTGATGCTGCGGCACCAGGGCGCGCCGGTTTCTGCAGCGATCGGCGCTGGCACTGGGTCACCCGGCTGGGGAGCAGCGCGGTAGACGATGTCGTGCTCTTCGGTCAGCGCAAGGCCCTTGGCATTGGAAATCTCGTGCTTGACCAGCACAAACACCAAATCGCCCGTTCGGCCTGCCTTGTGCGTGACGGATTCGATGCGCGAGGTGCGCTGCACCGTATCGCCCACCAACAGGGGGTTGTGCTCTTCCCACCGCAAACGCCCGCCCGCCCACATACGGCGCGGCAGCGGCACCGGGGGCAGAAAGCCGCCGCGCGCCGGGTGGCCGTCGGGCCCGAGACCGCTTTGGCGCACCTGGGGCAAAAAATAAAGCCAGTGCCATAGCGGCGGCAGCGCAGTGCCCGGAACAGGAGCGGGGTCTTCCCGGTCCAGCGTGGCCGACAGGCCGCTGACGGGAGCGCTGGTGATGGTGTCGTGCAAAGTTTCGGCTCTGCCCTGCCAGGTTTGCAGGTGGCTCAGCAAGGCAGCGTCAACGGTGCGGAGTTCTTCGGTCATGGGCGGCACCGTACGGCAAGTGGTAGCAAGTGGTAATGCAGGGTGCTGCCGGAGGCTGGGCCTTGCGCACCGACACGACGAACAGATTCAACGAGGCCCAGCGGCAGCAATTTGCGCGCTCAACCATCCCTGTAGCGGTTGCGGGCGGCTGTAGAGATAGCCCTGCAGGCATTCGCAATGGTTCTGGATGAGGAAATCTGCCTGGGCCTGCGTCTCCACCCCTTCGGCTACCACGCGCAGCTTGAGGTGGTTGGCCGCCGCCAGGATGGACTGCACGATGGCCGTGTCGCTCGGGTCGTCCGGCGCGTCCTGCACAAAGCTCTTGTCGATTTTCAGCTCGTACAGCGGCAGGCGTTTGAGGTAGGCCAGACTGGAATAGCCGGTGCCAAAGTCGTCGATGGAGAAGCGCACGCCCAGGTGCACCAGCTCGGTCATACGGGCGATGGTGTCACTGAGGTTTTCAATCAGCAGGCTCTCGGTCACTTCCAGAATCAGCAACTCTGCCTTCGCTCCGGTGGCCGAGAGCACGTTGCGGATGCGTTCCACAAAATCTTCTTGCCGGAACTGGCGCTCGCTCACGTTCACCGAGATGGTGTATTCCAGCCCTTGCGCCTGCAGCTGGGCCAAGGCCTCGCAGGCTTGGCCAATCATCCAGTCGCCCATGCGCAGGATGAGGCCCGAGGCTTCCGCCACCGGGATGAAGCGGCTGGGCGGAACATTGCCACGCTCGGGGTGGTTCCAGCGCATCAGCAACTCGCCGCCCACCACTGCACCACGCGCATCCACTTGCGACTGCACGAACACGGCCAGCTGGCCTTCGGTGCTGGCTTTTTTCAGGTCCTGCTCCAGCGCCAGGCGCTCCTGCACATCGGCCTGCATGGCCGCTTCATAGAAGCGGATGCGGTTGCGCCCCATGTCCTTGGCGCGGTACATGGCGGTGTCGGCCTCGCGCAGCAGGTCTTCGGCCCCTTCCTGTTGCTTGGGGAACAGAGTGATGCCGATGCTGCAGGTGTTGCTGTAGTGGTGGTTCTGGATGTTGTAGGGCACATCCAGCGCGGTGCGGATGGCTTCAGCCGCCAGCAGCGCAGTGCGCCCTGCACTCTCCATGTCCAGCCCCAGCTGGCCAATCAGCATCACAAATTCATCGCCCCCCAGCCGGGCCACCGTGTCCCCTGGGCGCTGCAAATCCAGCAGGCGCTGCGCGACCTGCTTGAGCATGATGTCGCCCACGGCATGGCCGCGTGCGTCGTTGATTTGCTTGAAGTTGTCCAGATCCACAAACAGCAAGGCGCCGATTTGCCCCGACTTGCGGGCACCGGCCACCGCTTGCTCTGTGCGGTCGAGCAGCATGCGGCGGTTGGGCAACTGCGTGAGCGCGTCGAAATACGCCAGATGGTGCGAGCGCGCCTCGGCCTGCTTGCGCTCCGTGATGTCCCGCGACAGCGCGATGAAGCGCTGGATCGACTCGCTGGGCCCGGACTTTCTGGCAATCGAGAGTTCAAACCAGTACGGACGCCCCTGCAGGCTCAACGCGAACTGGTGCCCTGCTGAATACCCTGTGGCGCTGGCCGCCTGCAGCGTGGCGCGGCAGCCCGCAACGGCTTCCGGCGCCACGATGTCTTGCAGCCGCTGGCCCTCAAAACTGTCTGCCACCTCGGCCAGCGGTGCCAGGTGGCCACTGCGGCAGTGAAGGATGCGGCCTTCCTCGTCGATTTCCATCAACAGATCGGGAATGGCGTTGAGGGTGCTGGCCAGTTCGTCGCGCGTACCGCGCAGCTCGGCCGTCATGCGGTAAGCGAGCGCCTCGGCCCGGGTGCGGCCGGTGGCCAGCAGCCACGCAAACCAGCCCAGTACGATGCTGAACACCACGCCAAACAACGCAGAGATATGGTGCGTTTCGTATTCGTAACGGTCTTCAAAGGCTGGCAGTGGCCTCATGCGCAGCGTCCAGGTGCGGCCACCAAACTGCACTTGGCGAAACAGCTGGCGTGGAGTGTTGACGGACTGCACCCGCGGGTCGGCAAAAAGCTGCTGCCGGCCTTCAGGGGCCGAGCCGTCGATGACATCCAGGGCAATGTCAGGTTCAAATTCGCGCGAGAGCCCGGCGATGACATCGGCCATATAAAACGGGGCCGATACCCAGCCGCGCAAAGCGTTGCGGCGCTGCTGGGCGGTTTCCAGCGCTGCACCCTTGGCATAAATGGGCAGGTACATCACCAACCCCTTGGGGGCAGCAGAAGTGTCTTGCGCCAGGGCCAGCATTCCCGATACCGCCAGCGCGCCAGTGTCCGCTGCGCGGTCCAGGGCATCGCGGGACGCGGGAATGGCGTAGGCATCCAGCCCCAGCGCACGCTGGTTGTCAGCATCCAGGGGTTCAATATGCGTCACGGCCGCATACAGGGGCCGCACCCCTGGTGGGCGGACGGTGTAGTCAGAAAAGCCGCGCTGGCGCATGTCCTGGATGTGCGCGGGCAGCTCCTCCTGTGATAACTTGAGAATCAGTGAAATGCCCCGCAGGCCCGGGCGAACCTCTGGCAGCTGCAAAGAGCTCACATAGTTCTGAAACTCCTCGCGGTCAATGCGCTCGGAGCCTTCGAAGTACCCCCGCAAACCGCGCAGTACCAGCTCGTACGACGCCATGCGGTCTGCCAGGTTGTAGGCCATGCGATCGGCAGCCACCCGCAGGTCAATTTCGCGCCGCTCGCTGCTCGCCCGTTCTTCACTGCGCCAGTGGGCGAACGTGAGGCTGAGCATCACCAGCGACAGAACGGGCGCCAACAGCCATCCCCACCGGCGCTGTAACAGTCCGGCAGATGCTGGCGGTGCGGAAGGAACGTCAGGGACAGACATCGTGCATTCAGGGCGTGCCCACCCCACGGGTGGCACACGAGCGAGGGCTATTATCAACGGGGGATACGGTGTGCGACATGATTTTTAACAATTTTCAAGCCCCGTGACGGCGCCCGCACAACACCTTTTTCTGCGCCTGACACCTGGGGTGTGGTGGACAATCCACGCCTGGTACCGCCCCCTAAGGCGGCAAATTCCCGGCTGCACTACCCTGTAAACACCCATGGCCCAGATCCCCCTGGAGCTGGAAGAAACCCAGTTCCGCCACTTCTACGCCGACCACCTTCCGCAACTGCAAGCCGCGTGCGCGCGGGTCGTGAGCACGGTTCGGGCACTGGTCGAGGCTGCGCCGGGGCTGGAGATCTCCAAGGTCGAGGGCCGCGTCAAGGACGTGGAAGAGTGCATTCGCAAATTCCGCCGCAAATACCGCGCAGCCCTGGAAGAGCGCAACACGCCCTACGAGATCCAGCACTGGATCACGGACCTGATCGGTGTGCGCGTGGTCTGCCTGTACGAAGACGAAATCGAGAAGGTGGCCCACCTCCTGCAATCTCACTTTGATGTGATTGAAGTGACCGACAAGGTGGCAGCCGTTGAGTCCACCGAAGCGGAATTTGGCTACAAAGGCCTGCACCTGGACCTGCGCTGGAACAATGTGCAACGGGCGACGCCCGAACACGCAGCAGAAGCCCCATGGCCTTTTGAGCTGCAGATCCGCACCATCATCCAGGATTCGTGGAGCGTGCTGGACCACAAGATCAAGTACAAGAAATCCATTCCCGGGCAGCTCAAACGCCGTATCAATGTGCTGTCTGCCCTGTTCGAGCTGGCTGACCGGGAGTTTTTGCAGATTCGCGACGCCACCGCTGCCGAGCTGCTCAAGGCCCCGGACGAAACCGCCGAGCCCGCACCAGAAACGCAGACCGATCCGCTGGAGCCCACCAAATCCCCCAGCCTGGGCAGCGAGCTCAACGCGTTCACCTTCCTCAAGATTGCCAACCACTTTTTCAAGGACTTCGAGTTCGAGCCTTCCAAGGTAGACAGCTTTGTGGCCGACATCCACCAGTGGCAGCCGGGCATGACACGCGCCCAGCTCAATGAGCTGTTGCGCCACACGATTGGCACGGTCAAGAAGTACAAGCTGCACTTTGAGGAACAAAACCCTGACGCGTCCTTCAACCCCTTCACCGTGATTCGGCATTGCCTGTACCTGGGGGACAAAAAACTGTTTCGCACCGCGCTGCGCAACGTGGCCCGCCAGGCCTTTGAAGCCTGGCTGGCAGAAAACCAGGTTTGATGGACTTCTGGCCGAGATGCCGAACCGCCTGTGCGGCCCTGGCAGAAAATAGAGTAAAAATCAGCTCTAACGCCCTTCGAGAAAGCGCCAGCAGCTATTCAATTAATAGCAAATCAGCTGTCTTCAAAGGCTTTGAGGCACCAATTCACGTGCCTTCCAGTGCACCCAGCCTGTCTCCAAGGCGACTACAGATTGGTGGTTCTACTCCATTCTTTTGTTACGGAGTGCTGCTATATTGCACTGCAACATAACGGAGTTTCGCCCCATGCTCTACCAGATTTACGAAACCCAGCGCTCCTTGATGGAGCCTTTTGCTGACTTCGCGCAAGCCGCGTCCAAATTGTTCAGCAACCCCCTGTCGCCATTCAACCAGATCCCGATGGCACAGCGTATTTCTGCGGGGTACGACCTGCTGTACCGGCTGGGCAAAGACTACGAAAAGCCCACCTTTGATATCCCCAGCGTGGAGGTGGACGGCGTGGGCGTGGCCATCCATGAACGGGTAGAGCTGGACAAGCCCTTTTGCGAATTGCGCCGTTTCAAACGTTTTTCCGACGACCCCGCCACGCTGACCAAGATCAAGAACCAGCCAGTGGTGCTGGTGGTGGCACCGCTTTCCGGGCACTACGCCACGTTGCTGCGCGACACCGTGCGCACCATGCTCAAGGACCACAAGGTCTACATCACCGACTGGAAAAACGCCCGCCTGGTGCCGTTGTCCGAAGGCGAATTCCACCTGGACGACTATGTCAACTATGTGCAGGAGTTCATTCGCTACCTGCAGGGCGTGTACGGCAACTGCCACGTCATCAGCGTATGCCAGCCCACGGTGCCTGTGCTGGCAGCGGTGTCGTTGATGGCCAGCCGCGGTGAAACCACCCCGCTGACCATGACCATGATGGGCGGCCCCATTGACGCGCGCCGATCGCCCACGGCCGTGAACAACCTGGCCATGAACCGCAGCTATGAGTGGTTTGAAAACAATGTGATCTACCGCGTGCCAGACAACTTCCCCGGCGCTGGCCGGCGTGTGTACCCTGGCTTCCTGCAGCACACGGGCTTTGTGGCAATGAACCCTGACCGGCACGCCACCAGCCACTATGACTACTTCAAGAACCTGATCAAGGGCGACGACGCCAGTGCCGAAGCCCACCGCAAGTTCTACGACGAGTACAACGCGGTGCTCGACATGGACGCCGACTACTACCTGGAAACCATCAAGACAGTGTTCCAGGAATACAAGCTGGTGCACGGCACCTGGGATGTGCGCTCGCCCGAAGGCAAGATCGAGCGCGTGCGCCCCCAGGACATCACCACCACGGCGCTGTTCACCGTGGAAGGTGAACTGGACGACATCTCGGGCTCCGGCCAAACCAAGGCCGCCCACGACCTGTGCACCGGCATTGTGAGCAAGGAACAGCGCCACCTGGAAGCCAAGGGTGCCGGGCACTACGGCATCTTCAGTGGCCGCCGCTGGCGCGAACTGGTGTACCCGCAGGTGAAGGCCTTCATTCTGGAACACCAGGCAGGCTTGAAACCGGCAGCTGCTGGTAAATCGGGCGCTGCTGCCGAGGTGGCTCCATCGGATACAGACGCCATGGCTGCGGCCAACGTGTCAGCCAGCCCCGCGCAGCGCCCGCGCCGATCCTCGGCGCGCAAGGCTTGAGCCCTGAAGTGCCCGCCAGGGTGGGCACCCCGATGAGCGATTTGGCGCGTCGGATCGACGCAGCCCTACCGCAAACGCAGTGCACCCGCTGCGGCTACCCTGATTGCGCGGCCTACGCGCGCGCTGTCGCGGCTGGTGAAGCAGGAATCAACCAGTGCCCCCCCGGCGGTGCTGAAGGCGTCGCGCGGCTGTCGGCCATCACCGGCCTGCTCGTAGTGGCGCTCAATCCAGAACACGGCGTCGAGTCGCCGCGCGCCGTCGCGGTCATTGATGAAAACTGGTGCATAGGCTGCACGTTGTGCATCAAGGCCTGCCCCACCGATGCCATCGTGGGCGCCAACAAGCTGATGCACACCGTGATGGAATCACACTGCACCGGCTGCGAGTTGTGCGTGCCGGTGTGCCCGGTCGACTGCATTCAGCTGGAGAACGCCACGGGCTCGCGCACAGGCTGGGCGGCCTGGAGTGCAGAGCAAGCCGACGAAGCCAGACAACGTTATGCCGCCCGAACCTTGCGGCTGGAGCGCACAGCACCAGAAGCGGATGAAGATGTAGCAACGCTCTGCGACCCGGAACCTGCCAGCGCAACACCACAGCCGGCCGCTGCTGCACCGGCGGCCGACGCAGCGGAGGCCCGCCGCGCCGCCCTTGCCGCCGCCAGGGAGCGCGCCAGGCAATTGCGGGCGCGAAGCTAAGCTTTCCAAGCCCGCCACGCACGCCCG
>ENA-UOOA01001775-UOOA01001775.1-human-gut-metagenome-genome-assembly--contig:-P61old-NODE-1775-length-32923-cov-9.725326_pt1 | contig 32923 bp, 25 predicted proteins | sample MGYA00242467_ERZ724014 | MGnify/ENA metagenome assembly ERZ724014 | reverse complement strand
CCAGAGTTCATCCAAATCGGAAGACTGACCAGGGCCACCAGGACCAGGCCTGCGCTCTGGGCCTGCACTGCCCCTATCCTCAGGTCGATGGGCATCGTCGCCTTTATCCTCGCCACGCCCCCATCGCGGATCGTTCAGATTGAACATTCCTTGTGCGAAAGTACGCAACGATGCAAAGCGTGAGCTACGATTTTGAAAATTCATGCGCAAAATCTCTTGATCTCTGTAGATATCGTTTCATACGGCATTGTGCCGAACCGACCTGACCATTAAGTCAATTCAACGGTAGACGCTGGGGACATCTGATCGCTTTCTTTGGCCACAATTTCACCCAACACAGAGCGCAATACGCCCAAACCAGATCCCGTCAAAGCACTGACGAATACACGACGATGCTCACGTCCGGCCAACTCGTAGGAATCACTCTCAGCGGTCGGACGCAATGACTCATCCAACGCATCCATTTTGTTAAAAACGAGTAGTTGCGGAATATGATCTGCGCCGATTTCAGCAAGCACGCGCTGCACCTGCTCGATTTGTTCTGGATAGGCTGGATTAGATCCATCGACGACATGCAGCAGAAGATCTGCATCTACAGCCTCTTGCAAGGTCGCCTGAAATGCATCAACCAATCCGTGAGGCAGGTCACGAATGAATCCCACAGTATCAGACAGAGACACAGAACGCTGAGCCTCAGACAGATACAACTGCCGAGTGGTCGTATCTAGCGTTGCAAACAACTGATCTGCAGCATACGCACGAGCTTTGACCAAGGCGTTAAATAGCGTTGACTTCCCTGCGTTCGTATAGCCCACCAAAGAGATAGTGAAAGCCTCGCGCCGCTCGCGTTGCCTGCGCTGAGTATTCCGTTGGCGCTTCACTTTCTGCAATCGCTCTTTGGTGCGCTTGATTGCATCCCCAATCATCCGCCGATCTAGCTCGATCTGAGTCTCGCCTGGCCCGCCTCGCGTCCCGATACCACCACGCTGACGCTCAAGGTGCGACCATCTACGCACTAGCCGGGTACTCAGGTACTGTAATTTGGCCAATTCCACTTGCAGTTTGCCTTCATGGCTTCTGGCACGCTGAGCAAATATTTCCAGAATCAGCAGCGTGCGGTCGTTGACCGGCAACTCCAAATAGCGTTCGAGATTACGCTGCTGTGCAGGACTCAAGGCTTGATCAAAAAGCACCTCGACAGCGCCATGCATTTGCGCGAGCGAGCGAATTTCATCGGCCTTTCCGCTTCCCACAAACAGTGCCGCGTCCGGGGCTTTGCGCTTGCAGGTGATACGAGCCACAGGCTGGAGACCCGCCGTTTGGGCAAGCAAACCAAGCTCTTCCAACTCGGCGTCGAAATGGGGAAGCCCCAGATCTACACCAACCAAGATAACGGACGGTGCTGACTGGGGCTTCATGCATTCAACCTCGGCATGTCAGTTGAAGACCATGCCATACGCGTACGACGGAACCAAATAGTTGCGATGTCAGACTCAGGCAACAGCGTCAGACTCAGCGGAGTCGGCAGTCGAGAAGCTGACGGCACGACCAGGGACAATGGTCGATATAGCGTGTTTGTAAACCATCTGGGTCACGGTATTGCGCAGCAAGACCACATACTGATCAAAAGATTCAATCTGTCCTTGCAGTTTGATTCCGTTAACCAGATAGATGGAAACTGGGACGTGCTCACGACGCAGTGCGTTCAGGAACGGATCTTGGAGAAGTTGGCCTTTATTGCTCACGATATGCTCCGTGTTCAAAATGTTGTTGTAAAACCGCACCTTACCACACCAACTGACTGCCAACGGGAGAACCGTGCTTAGCCCTCAGAAACAAATGGCAAAGCACATCCAGAACAATCATGGGGACAACCGGCAATGTGTCCCAACATCACGCCCCTTCTCCCTCCTTGAACGGATTGTGAGAAGTCTTCATCTCGATTCGAAGCGGTGTACCCACCAAGTCGAACTCCTTGCGGAAACGGCCTTCAAGAAAGCGTTTGTAGGCAGCTGTTACGTGCTCCAGCGAATTGCCATGGATGACGATCACTGGGGGATTCATTCCACCCTGGTGGGCATAACGCAGCTTTGGCCGAAACATCCCAGCGCGTTGCGGACTTTGGAACTGAACAGCTTCCAACAGCAATCTCGTGAGTACCGGAGTCGGCATCTTGCAATTGGCTGCCTTGTACGCTTGGGCAATAGACGCCCAAAGAGGACCAAGACCTTGCCTTTTTTTCGCTGAAATGAAATGCAGTGAAGCAAATTTCAGAAATGACAAGCGTGACTCAATGGAGCGCTCCAGCAACTGGCGCTGGTAATCGTCCACGGCGTCCCATTTGTTGACAGCAATCACGACAGCCCGACCACTCTCCAGTACATACCCCGCAATGTGCGCGTCTTGGTCTGTCACACCTTGGGTCGCATCCAGAAGCAACAACACCACATCCGATGACTCAATCGCCTGCAAAGTTTTGACTACTGAGAATTTTTCGATGGCTTCGAACACGCGACCTTTGCGACGTAAGCCAGCAGTGTCAATCAACTCGAACTTCTGGCCATTCCTTTCGAAAGGAACTGAAATGGCATCTCGCGTCGTGCCAGGCATATCGAAAGCGACAAGACGCTCCTCGCCGAGCCAAGTATTAATGAGTGTGGACTTGCCCACATTTGGTCGACCTGCGACCGCGAGCTTGATGACATCCGAGGATTCTTGTGCTCCATCTTCTTCATCTGGTTCAGGGATCTCCAGCAACGCAAAAGCCGCATCCACCAGCCCCCTGATGCCTTGACCATGCGCGGCCGAAACAGGTACGACGGCGCCAAGCCCTAGCTCATAAAACTCAGCAAGTTGAACGCCTTCCACCATGCCTTCAGCTTTGTTGGCAATGAGAATGCATGGCTTGCTCAAACGACGCAGGTATTTGGCAATGTCATGGTCTTGCGCCGACACTCCAGCACGGGCATCCACCACAAAAAAGACGACGTCAGACTCTGCAACTGCCTGCTGAGTTTGCTTTGCCATTTCGCGGTAAATACCAGCGGAGGCGTCGGGCTCAAATCCACCCGTATCCACAACAATGTATTCGTGTCTCCCTTGTCTTCCGTTACCGTAATGACGATCCCGCGTCAATCCAGCAAAATCAGCAACGATGGCGTCGCGAGATTTGGTCAAGCGATTGAAAAGCGTGGACTTTCCAACATTGGGACGCCCCACGAGGGCGATAACTGGCTTCATTAAACAGAACCTATCATTCGGGGCGGAAGCCGAAAACGCCGCCATTACGCGTAATGACAACCAGTGTGTCAGCAGCCACTACAGGAGCTGCAGCAATCCCCGACGAGTCTGTGCTGACTCGATTGAGAGGTGCTCCATCGGTACGCGACAAAAAGTGAACCCAACCTTCGCCATCGCCGACAACGACGGATCGTCCCAGCAGCAAAGGTGAAGTCAACTTGCGCAACTTGAGTCGATCCGAAGACCAGACACGGGCACCATCACTACGCCGCCAGGCAAGGACGTTGCCGTTGCTCTCAGTTCCATAAACAGTTTCGGCATCACCGTGCAAACCTTCAGAGCCATTGGCTGACTGAGTCCAAGAGACACTGGCCCGATCCCTGGTAATGTTCACACATCCAACCGCCGCCTGAAAAGCTCGCGCACAAACGGAGTCACCCACACGGCTGACTCGACCGACCAACTCGACCAAGCGCTCCACGTCATTGACGCCGCGTGGACTAGCAAGGGGCACCTCCCAACGGATAGAGCCTGTGTCAGGGTTGTGTCCAACCATACGCCCAGCAGCGCCAACGACCAACGTGTCGCCCACAGCCAAGATCACACCACTTTGCTTAAGTACCAGCGCATCTCCACCGGTTCTTGCCTGGGACCAAAGCTTTTTGCCGGTAGCCAAGTCAAAAGCAGATACAGAACGATCGGCAGCCAGCACGAAGACTCGGCCACCCGCAATCAAAGGTGCCGTAAACACCTGCGAGGGCAGCGTCTGACGCCACACCTCTTTCCCCTGATCCAGCAGGACAAGGGCATTCGCATGCGAAACCACGGCGGCATATCTGCCGTCGGTACCAACCCCCGCAGATAACGGCTCTCCGACATTGGTACGCCACAAATCGCCACCTGTACGTGCATCAAGCGCAGCCACGCTGCCATCCGCAGCTGCAATAGTGACAAGATGCTCCTGAACGCGCACATCCAACGGTTTGGCACCGCCCCCCCCCACCTTCGCGGACCAAGCTTGCCTAACTCCCAGCAAAGGAACGTTTTCCCCCAATTCAGGCAGCTTCACTTTGCTCCCGCCCCACAAGGAACAGCCGCTCAACAAGGCAGCGAACAACACAGGAAAAACGCAAGCGCGCACCCGGATAGGGCCAGCTGAGGTTACGGAAGCGGCAATTTTCATTTTTTAAGCTCCTGCGAGGTAGACGCAGTAGAAGAGCCACCCAAGGGATCAACGCCGAGTGCATTCAACTTGATCTCAACCAGGCGCCTGTACTCAATTGTTTCATCCAGCGTTTTAAATGCAATCTTGTATTCTGCGATGGCGTCGGCTCGGCGATCCAATAGAACCAGCAGGTCTCCCTTGCGATCGGCAACGACGCCCTCAAACTCCGCCGGGAAATTGCCTTGCAATTGCTGCAAGGCAGAGGCGTAGTCTTTTTGCTCGAGCAAGATGGCGGAAAGACGGAGCTTAGCAATGGCCTTGTATCCAGCATCCGAGGAGTGTTCTGCCACCCAAGCCAACGCCGACTTGGCGGCATCAAGATTCCCAGAATCCTGCATCGCCTTCGCTGACGCAAAAGCCCCCATATCTGCCTGCGGCGTACCAGCGTACTTGCTCTTGAGATCCCCAAAAGCGAGTTCAACTCGCGCTTGATCTCGCGCCTGCACGGCCACCTCCACTGCATCCAGAAGAGCAGCGGCCTGCGAAGCCTGGCGATTTTGCCAATACTGGTATCCGTTCCAAGCTGCGAGGCCACCCATGACTACCAGCAATACTGCCGTGATTGGGGTACCCCATGTGTTCCAAAAATGCTTGAGTTGGTCAAGCTGCTCTTGTTCTTCTAGATCTAAGTGGTTTGCCATGAAGCTTTACGTCAGTTCAGTTGGTTGCGCGCGATTGTAGGTTGGGAGCCCAAGAGGAGACATCGTTCAAGGCCTGCTCGACCTGAGCCCCAGATCCGTCACGAAGGGATTTGACCGAAACAACCCCACGGGCCATTTCATCCTCGCCAAACACAACGGCGTAGGCCGCCCCACTACTGTCAGCACGCTTGAACTGGGATTTCATGCTACCCATGCCAGCACCTGACGCAGCACAAGCGTGCATCTGCACGCTTGTGCCCGCAGCACGCATTGCCTCAATAGCCTTGATCGCTGCAGGCAATGAAGCCGCATTTGGAATGATGGCGTACACATCACAAGCAGGGGCAACCAGAACCTTGCCTTGCTCTTTGAGCAACTCAAGCACCCGCTCCACACCCAATGCCCAACCCACAGCGGGTGCGGCCTTGGCTCCGACTTGCTCCATCAGATAGTCGTAACGCCCCCCCCCGCATATCGTCCCCTGCGATCCAAGCTGATCGGTAACGAACTCAAATACGGTCAGGTTGTAATAGTCCATGCCCCGAACGAGCCTTGGGTTCAACGTCCAAGCAATCTCATTGGCATCCAGTATGGCAGTTACCGTCTCAAAGTGAGTGAGCGACTCGGCACCGAGAAAATCGATCAGCCGTGGTGCAGCGTTCACTACATCTTGCATAGCGGGATTCTTGGTATCCAGAATGCGCAAGGGATTGCTGTGCAAACGACGGCGTGCTTCGTCATCCAATAGCGCGCTGTGCTGCTCCAGGTAAGAAATCAACGCCACCCGATGCGCCTGACGTTCATGCGGCTGCCCCAGACTATTCAACTCCAGCCGCACGTTCTGCAACCCGAGTTCATGCCAGAGCGCATTGGCCAGCAGAATCAACTCTGCGTCAATCTCAGCCCCAGGAAAGCCCAAGGCCTCTGCGCCAATCTGGTGGAACTGGCGATAACGTCCGCGCTGCGGCCTTTCATGGCGAAACATCGGCCCCATGTAGTACAGACGTTTGCCACCGTCATACAGCAGAGAGTTCTCAGAAACCGCCCTGACCACGCCAGCAGTGGCCTCCGGCCGCAGACTCAAATGCTCTCCGTTGAGTCGATCCTCAAAAGAGTACATTTCTTTTTCGACGATATCGGTGACTTCGCCCAAACCACGCACAAAGAGTGCAGTGGGTTCGACAATGGGTGTTCGAATATTTCGATAGGCATAACGGTCCATCAAAGAACGAACCACACCTTCCAGCCACTCCCAACGAGCGGAATCTGGCGGAAGAATATCGTTCATCCCTTTAACGGACGTCACTTTTCCACTCTTCGGTGCCGCTGCAACCTTTTCAGTACTCACGTCGATGCTTTTCTATGTTGATTGAATGAGGGTGGATTAAGGCTCACCGCGCATCGGCATCTGTCGGCCAGTTGCCTCCAAACCGACGCGCGACATACCTTTCAACAATGTCCCGGAACTCCGCAGCGATGTTCTCGCCACGCAAAGTAAGAGCCTTTTCTCCATCAATGAAAACAGGGGCTGCTGGCGCTTCACCGGTACCCGGCAAGCTGATACCAATATCGGCATGCTTGCTTTCTCCGGGCCCATTCACGATGCAGCCCATCACGGCAACGCGCAATCCTTCAACCCCTGGATACTGAACTCGCCACACTGGCATTTGCGCACGCAAAAAGTCATCGATTTGCTTGGCAAGTTCTTGGAACGTGGTGCTGGTTGTGCGTCCACAACCGGGACATGCAGTGACACTCGGCACAAAGACACGCAATCCAAGCGCCTGCAGTATTTCAGACGCGACCACGACTTCCTGGTTACGAGACTCTCCTGGCTGAGGGGTGAGTGAAACACGAATCGTGTCTCCGATCCCCTCTTGCAGCAGAATGGAAAGGGCTGCGGTCGAAGCCACTGTTCCCTTGGTACCCATGCCAGCTTCCGTCAGTCCAAGATGCAAGGCATAGTCGCACCTGCGAGCCAACTCCCGGTACACACCGATCAGGTCTTGAACTCCGCTGACTTTGCAGGAGAGGATGATCTGATTACCATCCATACCCATTTCCTCAGCTCTGAGCGCGGAGTCAATCGCGGAAGAAATCAAAGCCTCGTACATGACCTGCCGGGCATCCCAAGGCTGACTTCTGCGGCTGTTCACATCCATCAAGTGGGCAAGCAACTCCTGATCAAGACTCCCCCAGTTCACGCCAATGCGCACCGGCTTATTCCACCGCATGGCGGCCTCGATCATCTGACCAAACTGACGATCCCGCTTTTCACCTTTGCCCACGTTACCTGGATTGATCCGGTACTTGGACAGTGCTTCGGCACATGCCGGAAAATCTGTGAGAAGCTTGTGGCCGTTGTAGTGGAAGTCTCCTACCAGCGGGACGTTTTCCCCCATGCGGTCGAGCTGTTCACGAATATAGGGAACCGCCGCTGCTGCCTCTGGCGTATTCACGGTGATACGAACGAACTCTGACCCCGCCTGTGCGAGCTCCTTCACCTGAATGGCTGTCCCAATCACGTCTACCGTATCCGTGTTGGTCATGGACTGAACGCGCACCATCGATCCGCCACCCACCGTCACCACACGGTCCCCCCAAACGACGCGCGCTTGCCGGGATTTACGCAAAGATGGAGCAGACAACGGAATGGGGCCCTGAGCACTGAATAGGCTAGTCACTGTTTCACCTCAAATCGAGCCACATTCTCGCGAGACACCGAGTTCAACTCGAAGAGCTTTCCTCGCACATACACATCGGTCACATCGGCGCGACCGACCACTACGCTGAACGGCAAAACGCCAGACACTGGCGCCGAATCGCCTTGGACCATTTTCTTTTCAAACACAACACGCCCAGAAGCATCACGAACTTGAACCCAGGATTCACCTCGTGTACGCACCATCAAAGGCACATTGACAGACTCGGGCGCAACCGCTGGATCAGCGGGCTGGAGTGTGACTGGTGCTGCAGCCTGCGCAACAGAGGAACTTGGTTGCGAGGCGCTCATCTGAATACCCACAGACACCGATTCACTTACTGTCGTTGCAGATGGCGAAGTAGGCAACACAGACACAGTAGCTGCATCAGGAGGAACGGGTTCGGGGGCAGCGGGAACGGCAACGGCTGGAATCTGCTTCGTGCGCCATGCATCCCAAGGCTGATACCCAGCTGGCCAATAAAAAACTGCGGCGGCGCCAGCCAGAAGCAATAGAACACTGGCTGTCAACCAAGAAGAATGCCGTGAGCTTTTAGTGGTGACGAATGTCTTGCCCGCTGTCTTGACTGGAGTATTGATATCCGTTCGCTCAGGAATCAATCGGGGAGCTTGAGACTGTGGCAGCAACGATAAAACGGAGGCGGGATCCAATTTGAGGGTACGACACACACTGGACGCCAAAGCTCGCAAAAAAACAGTGTCTGAGAGCAGATCGAAATTGTTGGACTCTAGCGCCTCCAACTTGCTCACTGGCACCTTCAACGCGACGGCCAGGGCCTCGATGTGAATACCCGCCGATTGGCGAGCATTTTTGAGAATATCTCCAGCCGTGGTTTGCAGCGCGTCAACACCGTCCGCACTCAACTTGGACTCAACCACAGAATCACTCATTGAAAGCTCCGCGCTGATAAGCGCTCAATTCCGCAGAATCGGGAAACCGCTTGCGCAACTGGTCTGCCAACTGAAGCAACGCCACGTTATCGCCAAGTGCTTTCTCCACTTTGATCCCCAACCACAATGACTCAGAGTTCGCTAGCGCACCATTGTTGAGGCGGCGGATATAAAACTGCGCCCGGGTGAACTCGTTACGGCGAAACAACAACGAGGCCAAGTGATAACTGACCACTGGATTGCCGGCATCCAACTGGTAGGACTTCAAAAGCGACTGCTCCGCCTCGTCATACTTCCCAGCAGCTGACTGGCAGAGCCCTCGCGCCATCAACGTCTTACCACGAGCCATGTAGGCAGGATTGGCCAAGGCCTTGTCAAACTGCTGCTCAGCATCGGGGTATCTCTTCATTTGGCATAGAAGCCAACCGTAGTTGTGCAGAAGGTTGGCATCACCTGACCGCATTGAGACAGCCCTGCGAAAGCTATCTTCTGCCTGGGCAAGGTCGTTAAGACGCATGTAAATCAGCCCACGCATGTTGTAGGCGTCTGCATAGGACGGGTCTGTAGCGAGCGACTGTTTGACTTCGTCCAGCGCAACCGTGGTCTGGCCATTTTCAAAATACTTCGCTGCCAGTTCAAGACGGATTCGAGCCCTACGCCGAACATCAGTTTCATCGGATGGCGTCACGATACCGGCGTCGGCACTGCTGGTTTGAACCCCACCGCCCGTGGCACAGCCCTGGATGAAGAGCCCAGCACCAGCTACACCCAGCAATACCAGCGCCTTGCGGAAAAAGATATCACCTCGCCCCAACAGTCTCGCCATACAGCCCCCTATTTGTATTCGCAACTCAAGTGATCGGCTTCAACACAATGGTGCGTTGCTTAGCCATACGCTCTGCCGCACGCGTCCTGTCTTTGACGTCGCCGGCCAATTGCCCGCAAGCAGCGTCGATATCGTCCCCGCGTGTCTTGCGCACGGTGGTGACGATACCTGCATCGCTAAGCAATTTGGCAAATGCCAGCACTCGATGCTGGGGTGAGCGAAGAAGGCCGGACGCAGGAAACGGGTTGAATGGAATCAGGTTGAATTTGCACCGAACACCTGGGCCACGTGTTGGCTGCACCAGGTCAATGAGTTGCTGCGCGTGCTCGGGCTGGTCATTGACTCCGTCCAGCATGCAGTACTCAAAAGTAATGAAGTCGCGAGGAGCGTGCTCCAGATACCGGTTGCACGCATCCAGCAACTCGTGAATGGGGTATTTGCGGTTGAGCGGAACGAGGTTGTCACGCAGCGCATCACTCGGTGCATGAAGCGATACAGCCAGTGCCACAGGGCAATCTTGTGCAAGGCGATCCATCATCGGCACTACACCGGACGTAGAAACCGTAACCCGGCGACGGGAAAGGCCGTAACCATGATCATCCAGCATGATGCGAAGAGCAGGCACCAACGCTGCGTAGTTCTGCAAAGGCTCGCCCATGCCCATCATCACCACATTGGAGATCACTCGCTCAGACGTCTGCAACCGAGTACGCAGCGCGTGCTCTGCAAACCACAGCTGGGCAATGATTTCACCGGAAGTCAGATTACGACTGAATCCCTGGTGACCCGTCGAGCAAAAACGGCAGCCGACGGCACAGCCCGCCTGCGAAGAAACACACAAGGTGCCACGATCATCTTCTGGAATGAACACAGACTCCACCGCATTGCCGTCACCCACATCAAAAAGCCACTTGATGGTGCCGTCTGCAGAGACGTGTTCGCTGATAACTGGCAGCGCCTCAATACGGGCGCAGCCCTGGAGCTTTTCCCTCAGTGACTTCGCCAAATCACTCATGGCACCAAAATCCTTGGCGCCGCGCTGGTGAATCCAGCGGAAAAGCTGCGTTGCGCGGAAACGTTTTTCACCCAGCCGCTCGCAAAAGGCGATCAATGCGTCCAGGTCAAACTCTAGAAGATTAGTGGTCATTGCGGCAGCCTTGCGCGAGACCGCTCGCAGCTGTCCCCATGGCGTGAAAACCCCACTGAAGTGGGATCAGGCATGGGGACCGCCATCTCAGCGGGAGTAGATGTTCAAGCCAGGGAAGAAGAATGCCACTTCGGCTTGTGCGGTTTCAGGGGCGTCAGAGCCGTGCACAGCGTTTGCATCGATGCTGTCAGCAAAGTCAGCGCGGATCGTGCCTGGTTCTGCCTTCTTGGGATCCGTTGCGCCCATCAGCTCACGGTTTTTCAGGATGGCGTTTTCACCTTCCAGCGCCTGGATCATCACAGGACCGGAGATCATGAAATCCACCAGATCCTTGAAGAAAGGACGTTCCTTGTGCACAGCATAGAACTGCTCGGCTTCCAAGCGGGACAGGTGAGCCATGCGAGCGGCTACCACCTTGAGGCCAGCGGCTTCAAAACGGGCGTAGATCTGACCGATCACGTTCTTAGCAACTGCGTCGGGCTTGATGATGGAGAGAGTACGTTCGATGGCCATGGTATTTTTCCTGAATGGATGTTACTGAAGTTCTTTTGTCCAGCGGACAAAACCCTCGATTCTAACCGTGCTGCGCAAATAGACTAGCGACTGCGGCCTCGGCGACCGCCGCCTGTTGATTTCTGCGCTTGTCGATAACGAGAAAGACTGTCGGAGCCGATGTATCCCACAGATGTTTTCATAGGATCGGGCTGCGCGCCAGCGCGGGATCGATCGCCTGCCGACCCAGCACTTTCACCACGGCGCCCACGGGCCGCCCCCTGCGAACCGGCGGGACCGCCTGGGGCGCGACGCCCCCGCCCCGCAGCAACTCCACCACTGCGCCCCAAAGGCGGAGGGCCAGACCTGCGAGCAGCAGCTGAGCCGCCTTGATGATCAGCTCCGTCCGCATGCTGCGAACCACCCGCTGCCTTCAACAGGGAACGGATGTCGGCATCGTCAAGCTCAAGCCAAGCCCCACGTTTGAGCCCACGCGGCAGCATCATGGCCCCGTATCGAATGCGAATCAGACGGCTCACTGCATGACCGACAGCCTCCATCATCCGACGCACTTCACGATTACGCCCCTCAGAGATCGTGACGCGATACCAGCAGTTGGAGCCCTCTCCACCGCCATCTTCAATGGACCCAAACGCAGCCATGCCATCGTCCAGGCGAACGCCCTCCAAAAGGCGTTGCTTCTCTTCGTTGCTCAACGCACCCAACACCCGGACCGCGTACTCACGTTCCAGGCCAAAGCGCGGATGCATCAGCTTGTTTGCCAACTCGCCAGAGCTGGTGAACAAAAGCAGCCCTTCTGTGTTGAGGTCGAGCCGGCCTACCGACTGCCATTTGCCGTGTTGCAGACGCGGCAACTTGCGGAACACAGTGGGTCGGTTCTGAGGGTCATCATGCGTCACCACCTCGCCAACCGGCTTGTGATAGGCGATCACACGCGGTGGCGGGGGATCGATGCGATAACGAATAGGCTTCCCATTGACTTTGACCTGGTCGCCAAACTGGATGCGTTGCCCTATGTGCGCTGGCTCGTTGTTGACGGAGATACGCCCTTCCAGGATGAGTTGCTCCATTTCAAGGCGAGAACCAAGACCCGCTTGCGCCAGAACCTTGTGCAGCTTGGGCGTTTCGACCTGCGGCTGCAACACCCGTTTGACAGGCAAGGCCTCAGCATCAGCCCCCTCGTCACTGTCAAAGCGCCCGGATACAACGTCAGCGAACTGATAGCCCTGCGGAGTCTTGCCTTGTCCAGAGCGAGCATGGCGAGGCTTGGGCGACGTTGGAGTTACAGATGCTTCGGCAGTACCAGAAACGGTCGGTTCCTGGGTTTCGGACGCATGCTCTGCGACCGCCTCGGCAATTGCACTTCCATGATCAGCCACAGACGAGTCGGCCTTGCTGCTTGAACGCTTGCGCGGGGTCCGTGCTTTCGGCACGGATACAGCCGCTTCATCAACGGTCGAGGTGGAATCTGGCTGCGAGCCTTCTGCCGTCACCTGGGGGGAATCATTCATGGGAGCTTCCTGTAACGCCGTGGTCGGCATCTACATCGTCATTGCGGGGTTGTTCCACCGCCATATCAAATAAATCGTTACCCATCGGCGCAACCTGCTCCGATGGATTCTCTGCGGCACCTTCCGACGCAAGGGGGTCAGCAACATCGCCCCCCCCACGCGCCGAAGCCAAGGTGTCCAGCAGATGAGGATTGGACGTGGGATCATCCAGTACCGGCAACTGGTCCAGCGAGGCCAAACCCAGATCATCCAAAAACTGCCGCGTGGTCGCAAACAGTGCTGGACGGCCGACTGTTTCCCGATGGCCGATCACCTCCACCCAGCCACGATCCTCCAACTGCTTGATGATCAGGCTGTTGACGGTCACGCCCCGTATGTCTTCGATGTCGCCACGCGTCACAGGCTGCCGATAAGCAATGATGGCCAGGGTTTCGAGAGTCGCCCGAGAGTACCGGGGAGGCTTCTCAGGATGGAGTCGATCCAGGTATTCACGCATTTCGGGACGGCTCTGGAAGCGCCAACCGGTAGCCACCTGCACCAATTCCACGCCCCGCTGCGACCAGTCTCGCTGCAAGTCCTGCAGCAGCATCTTCAGAGTATCCGACCCCAGCGCGTCATTGAAGAGCACCCTCAACTCACGCAGGGGCACCGGCTGAGGCGCACAAATCAAGGCTGTCTCAAGGACCCGCTTGGCATCCACCGTATTCATGGTTCAGCGATTCCGGGAAAGAAGCACGCCTATTACGGCGACTTACGGATGGCAGAGATTGGTTGGGAGCGCTGGAAGCGCGCGGTCGGTACGACGACACTCAGCCCGGCGGGATACCGTCTTCGGGCACTACATGGATCTCACGACCCAGTGGACGGATTGTAGCTCAGACCCCAATCTGCCATTGCCTCCCGCATATCTACGGGCAAAGGAGCATGCAAGACCAGTTGCTGTCCACTCACGGGGTGCTGAAACGCCAGCCGGTACGCGTGCAGCGCTTGTCGACCCATTTTTCCCACCAGCGACCCACCGTAAAGCGCATCAGCCACCAGAGGATGCCCTATGGAAGCCATGTGGACGCGAATCTGATGGGTGCGCCCCGTATGCAAGGTGCATTCGACCCAACACCCTGAGTCGGCCGACTCCAGCAAGCGAATATCGGTGCGCGCCGCCTTGCCTGCATGGACCGCCAAATCAACCACCGCCATGCGCAGTCGATTACGCGGATCGCGGCCAATGGGCGCAGCCACCGTTCGCTCGACGGGACCGGTCCAGGACTTGTGCGCCAAGGCCAGATATTTGCGACTGACTTCCCGGGCGGCAATCATGCTGACCAGCGCGTCCATGGTAGACCGATCTCGCGCTACCACCATAAGGCCGCTGGTGTCCTTGTCCAACCTGTGCACGATTCCAGCACGAGGCACCAGAGCTGCACGGGCATCGCGCCCCAACAGCGCGTTGAGCAGTGTTCCGCTCCAGTTACCGGGAGCAGGATGCACCACAAGACCCGCCGGCTTATTCACCACCAGCAAGTGTTCATCCTCATACACCACATCAATGAGAATCTGCTCGGGTCGAAACGCTTGACTCTGCAACGTAGGCCGCATTTCCAATGCCACCACGTCACCCGCCTTGACCTTGAACGCGGGCTTGGATATCGGCTTGCCATTGAGCGCCACCAGCCCCTGCCCCAGCAACTGCTGCAGGTAGCTGCGGGAAAACTCTGGAACCAGTTCAGCCAAAGCGCGATCGACTCGCTCGCCATGCAGCGCTGCGCCAATCGGCACAGACCGAATCTCGCTCTCGCCCTGAGTGCCTTCCACCAACTCGGCATCCAGCGACTCATCCAGGCCGGGCATCAGCTCAGAGGAGTTGACCGGTTGGGAACCCTCCACGCCAGACCCCAACTCGACGGCCACACCCTCCAAAACGTTCAAAGGGGCTTGCGCCCCTTTGACTGACTTGGCCTTGACCACGCTCAGCGCGCAGCCAGGTAACGAGCCGGATCCACCGGCTTGCCCTGGCGACGTATTTCGAAATGCAACTTGACACGGTCCGCGTCGGTATTGCCCATCTCAGCAATTTTTTGGCCACGCCGTACCGTTTGATCTTCCTTGACCAGCAAAGCCTGGTTGTGGGCGTAGGCCGTCAAAAACGTGTTGTTGTGCTTGAGGATGATCAGGTTGCCATAACCACGCAAACCCGCGCCTGCGTACACCACACGTCCGTCTGCTGCGGCCAGCACAGGGTCACCGGCTTTGCCGGCGATGTCATAGCCTTTGTTTCGCACCTCATCAAACCCAGCCAATAGCGCGCCGGAAGCGGGCCAGATGAAAGCGACATCTTCGTCGCCCGCAGCGGCTGGCGAAGCAGCGGGCGCCGCGGCTGGTGCCGAAGCCGCCGATGCGGTGGAGGCGGGCGCAGAAACAGGCGCCTTAGGTGCACTTGCCGCGCTGGCAGCAGGGGCTGGCGCAATCGAAGAAGACGCCACCGGGCGCGTGACGACACCGGTATCCGCGGCAACAGCGGCTGCCGCAGCACTTGGCGGCGCAGGCACGGTGGATGTGACACGAAGCACCTGCCCGACTTCGATCAGGTTGGGGTTCTCCAGATTGTTCCAACGGGCGATGTCTTTCCAGCCCTGACCTGTTTCCAGGCCAATGCGAATCAGGGTGTCTCCGGGCTTGACGGTGTAATAGCCGGGCTTTCCAGCATTTTCAGCGCCGGGCAGAGGCTTGATGGGTGTCGCGACGACAGTACCTGGCTGAACGCTGGGGCTGGACGCATGGTTAGAAGATGTTCCGCGATCTTCCACAGGAGCCTTGTTCAGCCGGGTGCCGCAGCCTGCCAGCAGAACTCCCGCCAGCGCTACGGCAAACCCAACCACAAGACCACGCGATACGAACATAAGCAATTCCCTTTAGGCAATCCCCGATTTTAGGGGGACAAAATGAACGGGTTCGAGCACGTTTTGTTTCAAACCGTGCGCACTTTTGTCGATTACAAGCAACATTTGCTGGCCACCGGCGACAGCCATAGGCGCAACAAGTCGTCCACCCACCGCCAACTGGTCGCACCACGCCTGGGGCACAGAATCCCCCCCGGCTGCAGCGATGATGGCGGAGTAAGGGGCCCCGCTGGGGTAGCCGAGCATTCCGTCGCCAAACATCAGGTGCACATTGGCCAGCCGAAAAGGGCGCAGGTTGTCACGCGCTTTCTCGTGCAGGCTGCGAACGCGCTCCAGTGTGTAAACCTCGCGGGCCAGCAAACTCAACACAGCCGCCTGGTAGCCGCACCCCGTGCCTATTTCCAGCACGCGCCCCAGCCCTGCCGTACGCGCGACTTCGGCGCCGAGCAACAGCTCACACATGCGGGCAACGATGCTGGGTTTGGAGATGGTTTGGCCCATACCGATGGGCAAACTGGTGTCTTCATAGGCTTGGTTGCCCAGGGCGCTGTCCACAAACCTGTGGCGCTCTACCTGGCCCATGGCCTGCAACACCTGGGGTGACGTCACACCCCCAGCTGCCAGCTTTTGGACCATTCGTGTCCGAACGGCCGCCGAATCCAGCCCCACGCCCACGGCCATGGCGGCAATGGGTCTGGCGCCCAAGGTTGCAGATCTTTGAGAGGGCGCTGCCGCCGGAGTCGTCGCAGACCCTGGCAGTTTGGCCGGAAAGCCAGGGCGCCGCTGCATCAGCGAACGCCCTCGACCGCGACAGAGGCCTGCATGCGCGCGGCAGTCTGCGCCCAGTAACCAAGGTTGTCGTGATCGGTCAGATCCACTTTCAGGGGGGTCATGGATACATGCCCCTGCGCCGTTGCGTGGAAATCTGTGCCCTCCGCGTCATCCTTCGCGGCTCCCGCTCCCCCGATCCAGTACATCTTCTCGCCGCGTGGGCTGTCTTGAACAATCACCCGCTCCGCTGCATGGCGGCGGCCCAGGCGGCACAGCTTCAGCGGCTTGAGCGCTTCCAGAGGCATATTGGGGATGTTGACGTTGAGCAACCACGGCGCTGCGTCTGAAGACTCAGCAGGGTTCACCAAACGGTTACCCATGAGCTGCTGCACGATTTCACGCGCCTTTGCAGCCGCAGACTCAATCTCTCCCCAGCCCTTGTCCACCTGCGAGAACGCAATCGCCGGGATACCAAACAGATACCCCTCCATGGCAGCGCCCACAGTGCCGGAGTAAATAGTGTCATCACCCATGTTGGCACCGTTGTTGATGCCCGACACGACCAAATCGGGCCGGTAGCCCAACAGCCCCGTCAGCGCAATGTGCACGCAGTCTGCCGGGGTGCCATTCACATAACGAAAGCCGTTGGCCGCCTGGTGCACGTACAGCGGCGAATGCAAGGTCAAGGCGTTCGACTTTGCGCTGTTGTTGTGCTCTGGAGCCACAACCTCAACGTCTGCCAGGGTTTTGAGCGCCTCGTACAACGCCACAATGCCGGGCGCCTGGAAGCCGTCGTCGTTGGAGAGGAGAATTTTCATGGGTTGCTGGTGCTGAATGAGGCGAATTGTAGGGTGGGCATCGCATCTGCGTTCCCGCCCAGCGCTGCGCAGCAGACGCAGATCAACCGATGCGGCCAGCCCACGACAGACCACACCACGCCCACGTCGCTCGTGGGACATCGACGCACAGCACCCCCACCTATCATTTGACTTCACACAAGATCAACGGAGACGCACCCCATGCACGCTTGGCTTTGCACCAACCCCACTGGCGTTGAAGCGCTGACCTGGACCGAACTGCCCACACCTACACCCCAGGCGGGCGAGGTTCTCATCGAAATCAAGGCGGCCAGCCTGAATTTCCCGGACCTGCTGATCGTGCAGAACAAGTACCAGATGAAGCCCCCCCTGCCCTTCGTGCCCGGGTCCGAATACGCAGGCACCGTGGTCGCAGTGGGTGAGGGGGTGAAGCACCTGCAGGTGGGCCAAAACGTGGCCTGCCTGTCTGGTACTGGCGGCTTTGGTACGCACACCATTGCCCCAGCCGCGCTGTGCATGCCGCTGCCCCCCGGGTTTCCGGCGGTAGATGCTGCCGCATTCATCATGATTTACGCCACATCACACCATGCGCTGGTAGACCGAGCCCAACTCAAGGCCGGCGAAACCGTGCTGGTGCTGGGCGCTGCCGGGGGCGTGGGCACGGCCGCCATCCAGATCGCCAAGGCCCTGGGTGCCCGCGTGATTGCCGCGGCGTCCAGCGATGAAAAGTGCGCGCTGTGCACATCCATCGGCGCGGACGCCACCATCAACTACAGCAAGGAAAACCTGCGCGAGGCCATCAAGACCCTGACGGATGGCAAGGGGCCTGATGTGATCTACGACCCCGTCGGGGGCGACTTTGCCGAACCGGCTTTCCGCTCCATCGCCTGGCGGGGGCGGTATCTGGTGGTGGGCTTTGCATCGGGCCCGATTCCAGCGCTGCCCTTCAACCTCGCGCTGCTCAAGGGCGCATCGATCGTGGGCGTGTTCTGGGGCGAATTCGCCAAGCGCGAGCCCAAGGCCAACGCAGCCATGATGGCCGAGCTGGCCCAGTGGTATGGTCAAGGCAAGATCAAGCCGGTGATTGACCGCACCATGCCTATGGCGCAGCTGCCCCAGGCCTACGCCCACATGGGCTCACGCGGGGTGATGGGCAAGCTGGTGATGGTGAACTGACGCTAGGAACGGGCCCAGCCGCCACAAAGGGGGGCGCTTACGGCTGGGCTGTGTCACACTCGGGCACCCCGTTGCCCTTGATACTGGTGTCCGCACATGGCAGACCGTCCCCCCTACGAAATCGCGCGTGAAACGCTCAAGCAACTGGCCACCCGCCGGTTGGCACCTACCCCGGACAACTACCTCGCCATTTACGACGAAATTGCGGGCAGCCGCAGCTTCCAGCCCTTTCCGGATGCGCAGCTAAGCAGCATCCAGCGCGTGCTGCCTGCGCAAACCCCGGGGCAAAAACGGCTTCTCACCCAATTTGAAAGAGCCATCGCCACCAAAGACTGGTCGGCACTGCAAAGCGTGCTGGTGGGCTACGCCAACCTGGGGCTCAACCCTGTGGCGGCCACGCCTGTGGTGAGCGAACCTGCGGCAGTGCACATTCTTCCCGCTGACTTTGCCGAGGCACTCGCGCGGCTGATTAACAACACGCTGCCAGCCCTGGGCGAAGACGACGCCCGAGTGCACGACATGGCGACGCAGCTCATCACCTTCTTGCGCGAGCCCGATCCGCCGCTGTCTACCCTGCAGCTCATGCTCAGCAACTTCACCTACCGGCTCTCGTTCGCTACGGAGGATCAGGCCGCCATCCGCGCCAGCCTGCTGCAGTTGCTGCACATGATTTTTGAAAACATCGCAGTGCTCAGTGTGGACGACCGCTGGCTGCGCGGGCAGGCCGAATCGCTCATGGCGGCCTCCACTCCACCGCTGACGCTGCGGCGCCTGGACGATGTGCAACTGCGCCTGAAGGACGTGATCTTCAAACAGACCGAAGCCAAGGCGCGCGCCGCCGAAGCCCAGGAGCAGATGAAGGACATGCTGGCCACGTTCATCGAACGCCTGGCGCAGATGACGGCCTCCAGCACCACGTATCACGAGACGATGGAACGCTGCGCCGACCTGATCGGCAAGGCCTCCAGCATTCAAGAAATTGCCCCGGTGCTGGCCGAGGTGATGTCAGCCACCCGCGCCATGGCGCTGGACACCAAACTCACCCACACCGAGCTGCAGGACTTGCGCGAACGCACCGACGCCAAACACGCCGAAGTGGCGCGGCTGCAACAGGAACTCGAACGTGCAAGCACCCAGGCACGGCACGACCCGTTGACAGGCACCCTCAACCGCAAGGGTCTTGACGAAGCCATGGAGCGCGAGATTGCACGCTCGCGCCGCCTGGGCAGCCCGCTGTGCCTGGCGCTGCTCGACATCGACAACTTCAAGAGCATCAACGACCGACTGGGCCACACCGCGGGCGACGCTGCCCTGGTGCACCTGGCCCAGGTCACCCGCGAGGTGATGCGCCCGCAAGACCTGCTGGCCCGCTATGGCGGTGAAGAGTTTGTGCTGCTGCTGCCAGACACCAATGTAGAAAGCGGCGTGGCTGCCATGACCCGGCTGCAACGTGAGCTGACCACGCGCTTCTTCCTGCAGGGCAGCGAAAAAATCCTCATCACCTTCAGCGCCGGTGTGGCCCAGTTGCACGACAGCGAAACCAGCATGGATGCGCTCCAGCGTGCTGACAAGAGCATGTACCTGGCCAAGCGCTCGGGCAAAAACCGCGTGATGGCGGCCTGACGCAGCCCCGGCGCTCCCTGCGTTCACAAGCCCGTTTACCCATGCCCCTGCAGCGCCGCCAGTGGGTCCAGCGCGCCGCCCTGGCGGCTGCGGCCACTGCCCTGCCCCGGTGGGCATGGTTGCAGCCCACACCCCTGGCTGCCAACCCTTTTGCGCTGGGAGTTGCCAGCGGCGACCCTGCGCCCGATGGCATGGTGCTGTGGACGCGGCTGCTGCCCTCACCCGGTGAGCCCCTGCCTGCCCAAACCGTGCACTGGGAGCTGGCACACGATGAAGGATTTGCGCGCATCGTGCAAAAGGGCCAGGCCACCGCAGCACCAGAGCGCGGCCACAGCGTGCATGTGGAAGTGCGTGGGCTGGAGCCGGGCCGCTGGTACCACTACCGCTTCATGCTGGGGCCGGTCACCAGCGCCACCGGCCACACCTGCACGGCACCCGCCCTGCATGCACTGCCGGGGCGCCTGCGCGTGGCGTTTGCGTCGTGCCAGCGTTGGGAGCATGGCCACTACGCCGCCTGGCGCCATGTCTGTAGCGACCAGCCCGACCTGGTGCTGTTTCTGGGCGACTACATCTACGAATACGCCACGCCCAAAAACACCGAGGGCCTGGCCCGCACCCACACATTGCGTTATGCGACCACGCTGGCCGACTACCGCGACCGCTACGCCCTGCACAAGAGCGACCCTGCACTGCAGGCCGCCCACGCCGCCTGCCCCTGGGCGGTGACCTGGGACGACCACGAAGTGCAAAACGACTATGCAGGGGGCACGAATGCACAGGCCGATGCCGCGGCCTTCTTGGCCCAACGCGCTGCAGCCTGGCAAGCGTTTTACGAAAACATGCCCCTGCGTGCCACGGCCCTGGCGGGCGCGCAGTTCGACCGGCTGCAGGTGTACCGCCGCCTGCCTTGGGGGCGGCTCGCCCAGTTGCACCTGCTGGACGACCGCCAATACCGCGCCCTTCAGGCATGCCGCAAACCCGGCGCCACCAATGCGGGAGGCATGCGCCCTGCCGACTGCGCCGAACTGGCCGACCCCACCCGCAGCCTGCTGGGCCCTGCCCAAGAGCAATGGCTGGACGCTGGCCTGGCCGCAGATGCGAAGCACGACCACACCCGCTGGAGCGTGCTGGCCCAGCAAACCCTGTTCTCGCCCCGCCGCTACCCCAGCGGCCAGGTGGCCGCCGACGGATGGGATGGCTACCCTGCGGCGCGCGAACGCCTGCTGCAATCCGTTCAGCGCCACAGCCCGCGCAACACCGTGCTGCTGGGCGGGGACATTCACCAAAACTATGTGTGCAACGTGCACGCACCGGGTGCTGGCGGCGACCGGCCTGTGCTGGCCAGCGAGTTCTGCGGCACGTCCATCAGCTCACGCGCTGGCACCACGCAAGACAAGGTGGACGCCATTGCCCGCCACAACCCGCATGTGCTGCTGGCCCGCTGCGAAGAGCGGGGCTACGGGCTGGCAGACATCACCCCAGAGCAATGGACGACCACCCTGCGCGCGGTGGACAACCCCCTAGACCCGCACAGCAGCGCCCACACCCTGGCCCGGTTTGTGGTGCAAGATCGCAAGCCCGGCCCCGTGCGCGCCTGAGCGCGCGCTCGCACCACCAGGCTGCCGGGCGGAGTGCAGCCGTGATTCAGGGAAACCAAGGATTTAAATAAAAATGGCCTCTAACGCTTTACCACAAAGCGCTAGCAGCTATGAAAAACATAGCAATCAAGCACTTTTGCGCCATTGGGCTACTCCGCAGACTCGACGCTTCGCCCGCTGTCGGACTCGGCCGCAGGCAGGGTGGGTGCGCCATGGCTGAGTGTCGATAGCTCCGGCAAAGCCGCCATGCGCTGCACGGCCTTGAACCCCTGCCCCACCGCCCGGCGCAGATCGCTGAGCCGGGCAAGGTGCTCGTACACCGCCACCACATCCACCGTGCCACCTGCGCCGGCCTGCAGCAAACCCGCCTTGGCAATCTGGTAGGCATCCTCGAACACGTCACGCGCCTCCAGGGCTAGCCACGGGCCGCCAGCCTGCGCGGGAGCATTGGCCGATTCGGGGTCCGCGGCTTCAAAAAAGGCCCGCGCTGCATCAAACACAGGCTGCACAAGGTTCTCAATGCCTGGGTGCGTCCCAGGCACGGGGCGCTGCTGGCCTATGTGGTGCATCACGCGCGCCAGCGTGTCGAAGTGCGTGGCAATGCGCAACAGCTCTGGCAACTGCGCGGACACATCGCGGTGCATCTGCTGGCGGCTGACCTCACTGACAAACGCGCCGATTGCGCGCTGCAAATGCTCCACCGTGCCCAGTTGCAGGGCCAGGCGAACATCGCCCTGCGCATGGGCGGGCGTGGCGTTACGCGCCAGCGCAAACGCGAGGCTGCCCATGCGCGCCAGCTCATGGCGCAGCGCCTGCAGCGCCAGCACCGGCACGGCCGCCACGTTGCGGTCCAGGTAGCGAGGCCGTGCCGCATCCTCGTCTGCTGAGTGGAAACGTGCCAGCAGAAAACGCACCAGCGGTGCCGACAGCGGCAGCATCAGCAACACGCCCAGCAAGTTGAACAGGCTGTGGAACAGCACCAGTTGCATCACGGCATCACCACTGCCCGTGAGCCAGACGCCCAACGCATGGATGAGGTCCAGCAGCGGCGAGAACACCGCCAGCGCCACCACGGCCGTCAGCACGTTGAACAGCACATGCGCGGCCGCCAAGCGGCGGGCGTTGGAGGTGGCGCCAATCGCAGCCAGGATGGCGGTGAGCGTGGTGCCCACGTTGGCGCCAACCACGATGCCAGCCCCCGCCTCGACAGGCATCATGCCCCCACCCACGGCTGTGAGCGCCAGGGCCAATGTGGCCGAGGAGGCCTGCAGCACGATGGTGAGCAGCCCCCCCACCAAGACCGACAGGGCCACGCCTGCGGCATCGCCGCTGAGCGAGGGCAACGCCTGCGGCCCCAACCCCTCAAAGCCCTGCTTGAGCATGTCGATGCCCAGAAACAGCAGCCCAAACCCGGCCACCGCCATGCCCAGTGCGCCACGGCGCGAGCCCTCGCCCGTGAGCTTGAGCGCCATGCCAATGCCGATGAACGGCAGGGCAAACGCATCAATCTTCAGCTTGAAGCCCAGCCACGCCACCAGCCAGCCAGTGACCGTGGAGCCGAAGTTGGAGCCGAACACCACCCACAGCGCCGAGGTGAAACTCAGCAGCCCGGCGTTGACGAAACCAATGGCCGCCACGGTCATGGCCGTGGAAGATTGCACCAGCGCCGTCAGCAAAACACCCGTGAACAGCCCATGCAGCCAGGTTCGCGTCCAGGCCTCCAGCATGCGCTCCAGCGCCCGGCCAGCCGCCAGCTTGAGGCCATCGGTCAGCATGGTCATCCCGAGCAGGAACAACCCGAGTCCGCCCAGCAGAGAAACGAACAGGGTGCCGTAAGACACAGGCGCTGTCATGCCTTCATGCAGCCATCAGCGGCAGGCTGTGCCCAGACAGCCCCCCCCATGCTCACACGTCAATCGCCGTGGCCGAGCCCGCCTGCTTGCGCAGCTCGAACTTCTGGATCTTGCCGGTGCTGGTCTTGGGCAGCTCGCCAAACACCACGGCGCGCGGCACCTTGAAGCCGGCCAGGTGCTTCTTGCAGTGGGCCACGATGTCTTCAGGCGTGGCGGTGGCGCCGGCCTTCAGCTCCACAAAGGCGCAAGGCGTTTCGCCCCACTTGGCGTCGGGCTTGGCCACCACGGCGGCGGCCAGTACGTCAGGGTGGCGGTAGAGCACGTCTTCCACTTCGATGGACGAAATGTTCTCGCCGCCCGAGATGATGATGTCCTTGCTGCGATCCTTGATCTTGATGTAGCCGTCGGGGTACTGCACGGCCAGGTCGCCGCTGTGGAACCAGCCGCCCGCAAAGGCGTCTTCGGTCGCCTTGGGGTTCTTCAGGTAGCCCTTCATGGCGATGTTGCCCTTGAACATGATCTCGCCCATGGTCTCGCCGTCCCACGGCACGGGCTGCATGGTTTCGGGGTCCAGCACACGCACGTCGCGCTGCAGGTGGTAGCGCACGCCCTGGCGCGCGTTGAGGCGGGCGCGCTCGCCAATGTCCAGGTCGTTCCAGGCCTCGTGCTTGGCGCAGACGGTGGCGGGGCCATACACCTCGGTCAGGCCGTACACATGGGTCAAGTCGAACCCCATCTTCTCCATGCCTTCGATCATCGAGGCCGGGGGCGCCGCCCCTGCCACCATGGCCTTCACACCCGCAGGCACACCCACCTTCATCGCATCCGGGGCGTTGACCAGCAGGCCGTGCACGATGGGTGCGCCGCAGTAATGCGTGACGCCGTGGTTGCGGATCGCATCGAAGATGGCCTGGGCTTCCACCCGGCGCAAGCACACGTTCACGCCCGCGCGGGCAGCCACCGTCCACGGAAAACACCAGCCGTTGCAGTGGAACATGGGCAAGGTCCACAGGTACACCGCGTGCTTGGGCATGTCCCACTCCAGCACATTGCTGATGGCGTTGGTGGCTGCGCCGCGGTGGTGGTAGACCACGCCCTTGGGGTTGCCGGTGGTGCCGCTGGTGTAGTTCAAGGCAATGGCATCCCACTCGTCGGCGGGCAGCTCCCAGGCAAATTGCGCATCGCCACTGGCCAGGAAGGCTTCGTAGTCTGTGCCATGGAGCGACTGCGCAGGCGCGCCGTACAGCTCGTCTTGCACCTCCACGATGAGCAGCGGCGTGGTGGCCTGGCGCAAGGCCAGCGCCTTGGCCATGGTGCCGCTGAACTCGGGGTCCACGATCACGGCCTTGGCTTCGCCGTGGTCCAGCATGAAGGCGATGGTTTCGGGATCCAGCCGGGTGTTCAGGGCATTGAGCACCGCGCCGGCCATGGGCACGCCAAAGTGGGCCTCGACCATGGGCGGGGTGTTGGGCAGCATGACGGCCACGGTGTCGTTCTTGCCGATGCCGGCGCGCTGCAGGGCACTGGCCAGTTGGCGGCAGCGGGTGTACGTCTGGCTCCAGGTCTGCCGCAGGCTGCCGTGCACGATGGCCAGGCGCTCGGGGTACACCTCGGCCGTGCGCTGGATGAAGCCCAGGGGCGACTGCGGGGCAAAGTTGGCGGGGTTGCGTGGCAGGTGCTGGTCGTACTTCGAAGTCATCACATCCATCCTCGGGCTGAAAACAGGGAATCGGCCATTAGAGCGCCCCCGGCTGACAGGGCGCTGAAAAGCCCCGCGTCGATGCACTGGGCAGCGGCGGCCGGGTCTTTGGTTTGTAACCGCTCTGCCACGGCCAGCCATGGGGGAAAATACGCGCGTGTCTATCCCCCAGTCGTTCATCCAGGAGTTGCTCTCGCGCGTCGACGTGGTCGATATCGTGGGCCGCTATGTGCAGCTCAAAAAAGGGGGCGCCAACTTCATGGGGCTGTGCCCCTTTCACGGGGAAAAGTCGCCCTCGTTCAGCGTGAGCCCCTCCAAGCAGTTCTACCACTGCTTTGGCTGCGGCAAGAACGGCAACGCCATCAGCTTTCTGATGGACCACGCGGGCATGGGCTTCATCGAAGCGGTGAATGACCTGGCCCAGAGCGTGGGCCTGCAGGTGCCTGATGACGACATTTCACCCCAAGACCGAGAACGTGCCGCCGCCGCCCGCCAAAAGCAGGCCACGCTGACCGACGTGCTGGAAAAAGCCGCCGACGCCTACCGCCGCCACCTGCGCGAATCGCAGCGCGCCATTGGCTACTTCAAGGCGCGGGGAGTGTCAGGCCATGTGGCCAAGCGCTATGGCCTGGGCTATGCCCCCGAAGGCTGGCGCAGCCTGGCCAGCGTGTTCCCGGCGTACGACGACCCGCTGCTCGAAGAAAGCGGGCTGGTCATCGTGAACGACGAGGACGGCGGCAAACGCTACGACCGCTTCCGCGACCGGGTGATGTTTCCGATCCGCAACGTCAAAGGCGAATGCATTGGCTTTGGCGGGCGGGTGCTGGGCGATGAAAAACCCAAGTACCTCAACTCACCTGAAACCCCGGTCTTCCACAAAGGCCGCGAGCTGTACGGCCTGTTTGAGGCCCGCACGCCCATCCGCGAGGCGGGCTATGCGCTGGTGACCGAGGGCTACATGGACGTGGTGGCCCTGGCCCAACTGGGCTTTCCCAACGCCGTGGCCACGCTGGGCACTGCCTGCACACCCGAGCATGTGCAAAAGCTGCTGCGTTTTACCGATGCCGTGGTGTTCAGCTTTGACGGCGACGCTGCCGGGCGCCGCGCCGCGCGCAAGGCGCTCGACGGTGCCCTGCCCCACGCCACTGATACGCGCAGCATCAAGTTCTTGTTTTTGCCCGCCGAGCACGACCCCGACAGCTATGTGCGCGAACACGGCGCCGACGCCTTCGCCCGCTGCATTGCCGAGGCCATGCCGCTGAGCCGTTTCCTCATCGAAGCCGCGAGCGACGGCTGCGACCTGGCCACGGCCGAGGGCCGCGCCCACATGGCCAGCAACGCCCGCCCTCTGTGGTCTGCGCTGCCTGACGGCGTGCTGCGCCGCCAGCTGCTGGGCGAGCTGGCCCAGCTCACGCAACTGCCCGCCAACGACCTGGCGGCCTTGTGGAGCCAGGCATCGGCCCACGACACGCACCGCCGCGCCCCTGCTGGCGCGGGCGCAGGGCACGCTGCCCATGCACAGCCCCACCCCACCGACGATTCCCCGTGGGGCGCTGGCGCCGACGGCGCCCCACCCTGGCAAGGCAGCCCCGATGCCGGTTACGACGCGAACTACGGCAGCGCCTATCCCTCTACCAGCGCGCCCTACCGCAAGAGCGGAGACTGGAAGGGCAAAGGCGACTGGAAAGGCAAGGGCCAGTGGAAAAAGCGCGATGACAGCCCCTGGCCGCCCCAGCCCCGCCTGCCCGCCACGCCCATGGCCAGCCGGGTAGACCATGCCGCACGCCTGCTGCTGTCGCACATGGGCTTTTTGGAACATTTGGCGCAAGAAGACCACACCGCGCTGTGCGCCCAGCCTGCGCCGCACGGCCCCCTGTTTGCGTGGCTGGAGGCACAGTTCCACGAGCATGGTCCCCAGCCCTGGGCCGTGCTGCGTGAAAGTCTGCGCGGGCACGAATGCGAGGCCGTGGCCGTGAAGGTCATGACTGGCGCCCATGCGCAAACAGAGGGCGACGAAGCCGAGCTGCGGTCCGAACTGACCGACCTGCTGGCCCGCATCCAGATCGAGCAGCTCAAGGAACAGCTGCAATACGCCCTGGCCAGCGGCGACCTCAACCGCTGGCGCGAACTGGATGCGCGTTCGCGCGCCCTGAAAGCGGTGGTGGCGCCGCCAGCGCCCAAATAAGCGCGCCAAGCGCCTGCGCACAGCCCTGGCAGGGGCGGATCAGAACCGACACGAGGACACCCCAAGCCCTGCGTGCAAGACCAAAAAGCCACATAACGGCCGCATCCGCGCCAATACGGCCGCAAAAGCCCTTGAAATTCACCTCTCTTGGTATAATGTAGGGTTCATCGGCAAGAGCGACAGCAGCACCTCCGAGCCGGGCCCCCTGACACGCGCGCACCTCAGCGCGGATAGGCCCACTTATCGCAAGGACTGCACACCAAATGATCGCCCAGACATCTTGCCCCTGAGGGTCTCCCCTCAAAACGCCAAGCCGTACTGCTTTGGCGTTGCCGCCCGCGCCGGGATCTGTGGCGTTCGATAGCGTTTTCTTTGTGTCAGTTTTTGAATCTGAGGTTTTTCATGCCCGCTCAAAAGTCCGCGAAGCCGCCCAAGACTGCTCCAGACACCGCTGCCAAGGCTGTCTCCAAAACCGCTGCCAAAGCACCGGCCAAAGCCGCGCCCAAAAAGGCCGCTGCTGTTGCCGAGGCTGCGGACGCCAAGAAAGTGAAAAACGTGCCTGTGAAAAGTACTGCCGAGCTGATCAAAGCTGCTGATGAATTGCTGAAGAAAAAGCCTGCGCGCGCCAAGGCAGCCGCCGCGGCCACTGACGACGAAGAAGTCCCCAAGAAGAAGCCCGGCCGCCCTGCCAAGGCAGCAGCCGCTGGTGGCGAAGCCAAGGCCCCCGCCAAGCGTGGCCGCAAGCCCAAGGCCGCAGCTGCCAGCGATGACGTGGGCGACGACGCCGACCTGTCCGACATCGAAGCCGATCTGGAAGGCGAAGTCGAAGAGTCCACCGAAGCAGCAGCCACGGTCGAAAAGGTCAAGCCGCTGCGCATGAAGATCAGCAAGGCCAAGGAACGCGCCTTGATGAAGGAATTCGGCCTGGACGAAACGGTCCTGTCCGAAGAAGACCTGCAAAAGCGCCGCTCGCGCCTGAAGACGCTGATCAAGCTGGGCAAGACCCGCGGTTACCTCACGCACGTAGAAATCAACGACCACTTGCCCGACAAGCTGGTCGATGCCGAAACGCTCGAAGCCGTTATCACCACCCTGAACGATCTGGGCGTGGCGGTGTACGAGCAAACCCCTGACGCCGAAGCGCTGATCATCACGGACAACGCCCCCGCTGGCGCCACCGAAGAAGAGGCCGAAGAAGCGGCCGAAGCCGCGCTGTCCACCGTGGACTCGGAATTCGGCCGTACCACCGACCCGGTTCGCATGTACATGCGCGAAATGGGCACGGTGGAATTGCTGACCCGCGAAGGCGAAATCGAAATCGCCAAGCGCATCGAAGGCGGTCTGATGGCCATGATGGAAGCGATCAGCGCATCGCCCGCCACCATCGCCGAAATCCTGAGCATGGGCGAAGAGATCCGCGAAGGCAAGGTCGTCATCTCGACCATCGTGGACGGGTTCTCCAACCCCAACGAGGCCGATGACTATGTGGCCGAAGAAGACTTCGACGAATTCGACGAAGCCGACGATGACGACGGCAAAGGCGGCAGCAAGGCACTGACCAAGAAGCTGGAAGAACTCAAGAACGAAGCGCTGCGCCGCTTCGACCGCATCCGCGAACTGTTCGAGAAGGTGCACAAGGCCTACGACAAGGAAGGCTACGGCACCCCGGCCTACATGAAGGCCCAGGCCGCCCTGTCGGAAGAGCTGATGACCATCCGCTTCACCGCCAAGACCATCGAAAAGCTGTGCGACATGGTGCGCGGCCAGGTGGACGATGTGCGCAAGAAGGAGCGCGAGCTGCGCCGCATCATCGTGGACAAGTGCGGCATGCCCCAAGAGACGTTCATCAAGGAATTCCCGCCCAACCTGCTGAACCTGCAGTGGGTCGAGAAGCAGGCCGCCGCTGGCAAGCCCTGGTCTGCCGTGATGGGCCGCAACATTCCGCCCATCCAGGACCTGCAGCAAAAGCTGATCGACCTGCAGTCGCGCGTGGTTGTGCCACTGGCCGAGCTCAAAGGCATCAACAAGCGCATGAACGAAGGTGAAGCCACCTCGCGCGATGCCAAGAAGGAAATGATCGAGGCCAACCTGCGCCTCGTGATCTCGATTGCCAAGAAGTACACCAACCGTGGCCTGCAGTTCCTCGATCTGATCCAGGAAGGCAACATCGGCCTGATGAAGGCGGTGGACAAGTTCGAATACCGCCGGGGCTACAAGTTCTCGACATACGCCACGTGGTGGATTCGCCAGGCCATCACCCGCTCGATCGCCGACCAGGCGCGCACCATCCGTATCCCGGTGCACATGATCGAGACGATCAACAAGATGAACCGCATCAGCCGCCAGCACTTGCAAGAGTTTGGCTTCGAGCCCGATGCGTCCATCCTGGCGGCCAAGATGGAAATCCCCGAGGACAAGATCCGCAAGATCATGAAGATCGCCAAGGAGCCGATCTCCATGGAAACGCCGATCGGGGACGACGACGACAGCCACCTGGGCGACTTCATCGAGGACGGTGCCAACACCGCGCCTATCGAAGCCGCCATGCAGGCCGGCCTGCGCGATGTGGTGAAGGACATCCTCGATGGCCTGACCCCCCGCGAAGCCAAGGTGCTGCGCATGCGCTTCGGTATCGAAATGACCAGCGACCACACCCTGGAAGAAGTGGGCAAGCAGTTCGACGTGACCCGCGAGCGCATTCGCCAAATAGAAGCCAAGGCGCTGCGCAAGCTCAAGCACCCTTCGCGCTCGGACAAGCTGCGCAGCTTCATCGACTCGCTGTAACAGCCCTTTCTGGGCAGCCCCGGCTGCCCAGACACCAGCCCACCGCCCTTGCACAGGCCGGTGGGCTTTTTTGTGCCTGGCGCTGGCGCCCCCGGCACCGGGATCGCCACGGCCACCCTCTTGAGGCAAAAATGCACACCGGCGCTTGATAGATAAGCGCCAGCAGCTATTATTTTCATAGCAAATCACTTCAAGACTGGCGCCAGCCCTGCGCGCAGGCACAGCATTTCATGGCCCGGCTACGTCCCACAGAACACCGTTGCAAGTCACACCAAGGCACTTCGGATTCAGGGGATACCCTAATCCGCGGGACAGCCAATTGACAGTTTTGCAAGTCAGTATTACCGGCACTACAAAAACATCCAGGCGTTCGGTGCGGCCACCGCATGACCTGGCAAGGGCTTGAGCTGTCATCGTTGGGAGACAGAATGCAGCGCACCGTGCCCGCCCCCTACCCATGGCTCGTGTTGATGGCGCCCGGCGCGGCATTCACACCCCACCCTCACTGAAGGTTTATTTCACATGCAACGCAGACAGATCCTCGCCCGCACCGCCGCTTTGGCCTCCATGTTGACCTCGCTGGCACCCGCAGCCCTGGCGCAAGCCACTGCCGCCCGCGCAGCCGCGCCTGCCACCAAGGCGGCCAAGGTGGCGGGCACGCTGCGCATCGTCATTCCCGCCAACCCTGGCGGCGGCTGGGACCAGACGGGCCGTGCGCTGGGCGCCGCCCTCAAGGCCGTAGGCGCAGCAGACCAGGTGGAATATGAAAACATCGGCGGCAAGGGCGGCACCATTGGCCTGGCCAAGTACGCGGAAAAGTACGGCAGCGATGCCAACACCCTGCTGATGGGCGGCATGGTGATGGTGGGCGCCGTGGCCCTGCAAAAGCCTGCGGTGGACATGGGCCACATCCAGCCCCTGGCCCGCCTGACCAGCGACTACCTCATCGCGGCCGTGCCCGCAGCCTCCTCCATCAAGACAGGCAAGGACCTGGCCAATGCCATGCGCACCGACCTGGCCGCGCTGCCGGTGGCCGGTGGCTCAGCCGGGGGCGTGGACCACATCTACGCCGGCGTACTGGCCCGCGCGGCCAAGGCCAAGCCCGAAGCGCTGGTCTACCGCCCCTTTGCCAGCGGGCCCGAGGTGGTGGCTTCGCTGCTCAAAGGCGACGCAGCCGTGGGCCTGTCGGGCTACAGCGAATTCAGCGACGCGCTGGCCGCGGGCAAGCTGCGGGCTGTGGGCGTATCGGCCCGGCGCAATGCCTTTGGCATCCCCGCCTTCAAGGACCAGGGCATTGACGCGGTGATGGCCAACTGGCGCGGCGTGTTCACCGGCAAGGACGTGAGCCCCGCCCGCACCGCCGAGCTGCTGGCCGCCGTGGAACAGGCCACGCACCACGAAAGCTGGCAGCAAACCCTGAAGCAAAACCGCTGGGAAGCCTCGTGGCTGTCGGGCAAGGATCTGAGCGAATTCTTGGAGCTGGACCTGACCACCGCACGCGTGATGGTGTACCTGCTCAAGCTCAAGGCCTGATGGCCCTGCACTGGGCTGCAGGCGCGATACCGGGGCAAGCGCCCCATTGATTCAGAGAGTTGACCCATGAAACTGTCCAACCACTCCATCGGTGCACGCATGGCCACGGCCCTGGGCCTGGTGCTGGCCCTGCTGCTGGGCGCAGCGCTGTTCGGCATTGCCACGCTGTACCGCACGCTGGGTACCTACGACAGCACCGTGCTGCAACGCGTGGCGCAAGAGCGCGCCGTGAGCCGCATGGAAAGCGAGTTCAAGACCCAGGTGCTGGAGTGGAAGAACACGCTGCTGCGCGGCGAGGACTCGCGCAAGCGCGAACTGCACTGGGCTGCCTTCCAGGCCAGCGAAAAGCGCGTGGCCGACGCCGCCCGTGCGCTGGAGCCGCAACTGAGCGACGCCAACGAACGTGCCGCGCTGCAGAAGTTCACCGACGCCCACGCGCAGATGGCACAGGGCTATCGCAAGGGGTTTGAGGTTTTCCAGTCGCTCGGCTTTGTGCCCGCAGCGGGCGATGCCGACGTGGCCGACATCGACCAGGGCCCGGCCAAGCTGCTCACGGCGCTGAGCGAACAGGTGGCCGCCAGCAGCGCCGCCATTGCACAGGCAGCCGCGCAGGATGCGCGCAACGCGCTGGTCAGCAGCCTGGTGGCGCTGGGCCTGGTGACGGGCCTGGGCGTGCTGGCCGGGCTGGTGCTGACGCGATCGGTGGTGCGGCCACTGCGCGAGGCGGTATCCGTTGCGCACAAGGTGGCGGCGGGCGACCTGACCTCGGACATTCCGCTGGACGGGCAGGACGAGCCCGCCCGGCTGCTGCAGGCCCTCAAGGCCATGCAGGACAACCTGGAGAACGTGGTCTCGGGCGTGCGCAGCAGCGCCGAAAGCGTGGCCAGCGCCAGCGCAGAGATTGCGCAGGGCAATGCCGACCTGAGCGCGCGCACAGAGCAGCAGGCCAACTCGCTGGACGAAACCGCAGCCTCCATGCAGCAACTGCAGACCACGGTGCAGCAAAACGCTGCCACGGCCCAGCGCGCCAGCGACCTGGCCCGCAATGGCTCGGCCGTAGCCGAGCGTGGCGGCGCGGTGGTGGAGCAGATGGTGCAGGTGGTGCAAGGCATTCAAGACAGCTCGCGCCGCATTGCCGACATCACCGGCGTGATCGATTCGATTGCCTTCCAGACCAACATCCTCGCACTGAACGCGGCCGTGGAGGCTGCCCGTGCGGGCGAGCAAGGCCGGGGCTTTGCCGTGGTGGCCAGCGAGGTGCGCAACCTGG
>ENA-UOOA01001767-UOOA01001767.1-human-gut-metagenome-genome-assembly--contig:-P61old-NODE-1767-length-33001-cov-12.450616_pt1 | contig 33001 bp, 30 predicted proteins | sample MGYA00242467_ERZ724014 | MGnify/ENA metagenome assembly ERZ724014 | reverse complement strand
AAATTCCGCGCTGTGCTTCTAAAATTTCGCCCGTCAGCGCGGTGTTTTCCGCCGATACCCCCATAAATTCAAACAATTCAGAAAAATCCCGTCCCGCTTCTTTCTCGCGGTAAGCAAGTTTCGTAGGGCGAATCCCCGTCAGCGCGCCCCAGGGCATCTTTTCGCCGTACTTTTCGCTTAAAATCCGGTACAACCTCAGCTTCGCAAACAGCTTTTCTTTGCGCTTGAATTCAAGCTCGCCCGAAAATTCCGCCCTGTCCTCGTATTCGTACTTCGCCCCGTCCACTTCGAACGCGTTTTTAAATACGCCGTTTTCGTAAGTAAACGAATGCGAAAGCGTTTCGGGGCGCGACTTGAAAAGCCGTGCCACGTCGTATAATTCGTTTTCGAGAAATGTACAATCCGTAACCATTCTGTCCCTCTGCTCCGTCCACTGCCCGCGTCGTTTTCATTTTTCCGCGGTTTTCCCGGCTTATTTCGCTTCCCGCAACGCCGCGCCGCAGGGCGAAACGCACATAAAAAATCACGAAAGCGTCGTCAGACGGTTCACGTCGTAAATCCGCTTGTCCGAACGCAGTTTTTTAATCAGCAAATCCATCTCCGAAACGTCCGTCAGGCGGATGGAAGCTTCCAGCACGGCGTCGCGGTTTTTATCGATTCTGCCGTTCACCGAAGTAATCGAAAGTTTCATATCCGATACCACCAGCGAAAGCGCCGAAAGCGCCGCGCCCTGATCGGCGGCGCGGATAATAATGTTCGCGTTGTACAGCTGCTTTTCCGTGCCCTCTTTCCGCCATTCCGCGGGCAACAACCGTCCGGGGTCGATGCCGCGCACGTTCGAACAGTCGGCGCGATGAATCACCACCCCTCTGCCGCGTGAAGTAAACCCTACGATTTTATCCCCCGGCACGGGCGAACAGCACCCCGCAAACCGCACCAGCAGCCCCGATTGCCCGTTCACCAGCACCCCGCCGGGCGTACGGAGATTGCCGCCGCCCGCATGCACTTCGAAGGGCTTCGGCATCTCTTTTTTGTAAAAATCGATCAGCTTGTATAATACCTGCCCCACGGTAACGGAGCCGTACCCCACCGCCGCGTACATTTCGTCGGGCGAAGCAAACGAAAATCTGTCCGAAATTCTATTGAAACTCTCTTCCGTAACCAGTTCCGAAAGGGTATACCCCTTCTTTTTCGCCTCGTCCTCCAGCTTTGCCTGCCCTTCGCGGATGTTGTCCTCTTTCAGCTCGTTCTTGTAAAACTGCTTGATTTTGGCTTTCGCGCCCGAAGATTTGATGAATTTCAGCCAGTCCCGCGAAGGACCTTTCGAATTCTGCGAAGTGATGATTTCCACCACGTCGCCCACCTGCAGCTGTGTGGAAAGCGGCACGATTTTCGAATTGACGCGCGCGCCCGTGCAGCGGTTGCCCACCTCCGAATGGATGGCGTAGGCAAAATCCACGGGGGTAGCCCCCGGCGGAAGCGTAATCACCTTGCCGCGCGGCGTAAACACCAGCAGTTCCTCGCTGTACAATTCGGTTTTCAACGCGTCCAGAAACTCGCGCGAATCTTTCAGCGTGCTCTGCCACTCCACCATTTCGCGCAGCCAGGTCAGGCGGCTTTCGAAATTCGTGTTCTGCTCCTGCGATTTTCCTTCTTTGTACTTCCAGTGCGCCGCAATACCGAATTCCGCCACGCGGTGCATCTCTTCCGTGCGTATCTGAATTTCAAACGGCTGCCCGTACGACGTCATCACCGTGGTGTGCAACGACTGATACTTGTTCGGCTTCGGATTGGCGATATAATCCTTGATTCGCCCCGGCAGCGGCGTCCACTTTTCGTGAATCGCGCCCAGCACGGTATAGCACTCCTTCACGTCCTTCACAATCACGCGCACGGCGGTTAAATCGTAAATCTGGTCGAACGTTTTTCCCTTGTTCTTCATCTTTTTGTAGATGGAATAAAAATGCTTGGGGCGCCCGAACACTTCCCCTTCGATGCCGTCCGCCTTCATCAGCTCTTTAATCTGCTCCACGATGTCCGCCACAAACTGTCGCCGTTCGGAAAGTTTTTCGTTGATGTGCACCAGCAGATAGCGGTAAGCCTCGGGGTCGAGATATTTCAGGCACAAATCTTCCAGTTCGCTCTTCACGTGCGAAATACCCAGTCTGCCCGCCAGCGGCGTATAAATTTCCAGCGTTTCGTGCGCCATCGCCTGCTGCCGTTCGGGCGAAAGGTAGGCAAGCGAACGCATGTTGTGCAGCCTGTCCGCAAGTTTGATGATAATCACGCGGATGTCTTTCGCCATCGCCACCACAATCTTGCGGAAGTTTTCCGCTTCTTCCTGCTCCTTGCTTTCGAAAACGATTTTATTCAGTTTGGTAACGCCCGCAACCAGCTCTTCCACTTCTTCGCCGAACTTTTCGCGTATATCCTCTTCCGTCGCCGCGGTATCTTCCACCACGTCGTGCAGAAACGCCGCCGCCACCGTGGGCGCGTCCAGCCCCATATCCATCAGAATGTTCGCCACGGAGCACGGATGCACGAAATACGGCTCGCCCGAAGCGCGCTTCTGCCCTTCGTGCATTTTTTCCGCATAATCGTACGCTTCGGTTACCAGCTTTTTATCTTTTTCGTTTTCGTAAGTCGCGTCTATCTTCACGCGCGCCTCCGCCACCGCGTTTCCGCTCTTTCCGTCTGCGTCCATACTCCCTCCGTTTTTTAATCCGCTTTTTTTACGACTGTCAGTGTTTTTCCGTCAGCTTCCGCACCGTTTCATACAGCGCCGATTTCGAAAGATCCGTTTTCGCTCCTCTATACAGCGTGGGCGCGCCGAACGAAAAATCAAGAATACCCAGTTCTTCGAATACCCGCGCCGCAAATAAAAATTCGTTCCTGTCCATGCCGAACGCGCCGCACTTTTCCGTCAGCGCCCGCGCGTTTTCGCCCTGCAGCACGCCCGCGTTGTTTTTCAGCGCCGTAAACATTTTCACCAGCTCCCCGCGCTCCGCGTTCAACCCTTCGAACAATCTCTTTCCGTTCACTTCCCGGTTGTAATACGTTTTCTTCCCCTCGCCGTACGCCCCCGCAAACGCCACGGGCGTATCCAGATACACAATCGTTTCAAACCCGGATAAATCGGTATCGGCAAACGGCGACAAAATCAGAACGTTCCCTACGTTTCTCGAAGAGGGATAAAACAACTCGCACGGCATGTCCGCAAGATACGGGTACGCTTTCAGCACCGAGGAATCCGAAGCCAGCAGGCACAATCCCCAGTCGCTTTCTTTCCGTTTTCTCTCTATCAGATCCCGCACTTCTTCGCCGGAAAGCGCCTCGGGCGCATTTCTCTTTTCTTCCTCGTTTCCTTCTTTTTCGTGCGAAGCGGAAGAAGAATAAAACCCGTCGATCGCCGAAGAAAGCGCCGAAAAATCGGTATCTCCGCCCGACCTTCCGTCGTAAGCGAAATCGCGGATAAACCCTTTCACGTATTGCTTTCCGCGGAACTCCGAAACGTTGATTTCGAACACGAACGTCTTTTTCACGTCGCTGTCTATCAGCGGCAGATACTTCGCGCCCGAAAAATACACGAAATCGAGGTACTCGTTCTTCATGGAAAGGTGCGGCGAACCGGGCTTCATCGCCCGCGCGTTGCACTTGGTGCAGGTCAAAGAGAACAGCGGCTTTCTGTGCCCCACCCCGTACGGCTCCATCGCCGCCAGTTCCCGCACCAGTTTCGGCGAAAACGCGCCCGACATTTCTTCCGCCACGGGAATACGCGGCACGAAATCCTCGCGCGAATAATGCGCGCCAAGTTCCTTATCCAGCGCTTTTTCCAGTGCGGAAAAATTTTCCGCCTTTAAATTCACGCCCGCCGCCTGCGCATGCCCGCCGAATTCTTCCAGAAGCGAAGAACACGCGCGCAGAGCCGTGTAAATGTTCACGTTTTCCACGCTTCGCGCGCTGCCCCGCAGCATATCTCCGCGCTGCACGAAAATCAGCGTGGGGCGGTTGTATTCCTCGGCGATTCTCGCCGCCACAATTCCAACGAAGCCCGCGTTCCAGTCGTCGCCCGTCAGCATAATCACGTGCGAATACGCGCCCTTTGCCGCCAGCGTCTGCTTCGCCGCCAGATACAATTCGTCGCACTTTTTCTGTCGCTCCACGTTGTAAGCGCACAGTTTCGCCGCAATCTCCCGTTTGCGTTCCTCTTCTTCCGCGATAAACAGTTCGTACGCCGCGTTCGAATTCCCCATCCTCCCGGCAGCGTTCACCCGCGGCGCCAGCGTAAACGCAAGCGTCTGCGCCGTAATCTCGTCGCTCTGCTTCTCTTTCGTCCGCGCCAGAAGATAGGTAAAACACGAACGATGATCCGCGTTGAAAAGTTTCAGCCCTTCGGTTACGATGTCGCGGTTTTCGCCGAGGAGCGGCACGCTGTCCGCCACCGTGGCAAGCGCGGCAAAATCCAGAAGGTCGTATGCTTTTTCGCCGAGGAGCGCGCACGCTACCTTAAACGCCACGCCCGCGCCGCAAAGGTTGTCGTACGGGTAATCGTCCGCGTTTTTCGGATTGACAATCACGCAATCTGGCAGTTCTTCGGGCAGCTCGTGGTGGTCGGTTACAATCACTTCCGTCCCAAGCGATTTGGCGTATGCAACTTCGTCTTTGCACGAAACGCCGCAGTCCACCGTCATAAACAAATCGGGCGCGCCCTCCGCAAAAATGCGGTCGATTCCCGCGCGCGAAAGCCCATAACCGTCCGAACGTTCGGGCACGTAAATTCTCGCCCGCACGCCGTATTCTTTCAGCGCATAATACATAATGGCGGAAGAACAAATCCCGTCGGCGTCGTAGTCCCCGAACACGGCGATTTCGCCGCCGCGCCCGCGCACTTCTTCAATCTTTTCCGCCAGCTCTTTCATGCCGCGCATCAGAAACGGCGATAAAAAATTCGCTTTTCCGGGATTCATGAAGCGGCGCACCTTTTCCGCCGTATCCACGCCGCGCGCAAACAGAATGTGCGCCGTGGTCTTTTCCAGCCCCGTCTCCGCCGCCAGCGCGTCCGCCAGATTCAGTTGTTCCTCCGAAAATTCGTATTCGGGAACGATTTCTTTCAATGTGTACCTCTTTTCTCTTCCGTTCCGCCTCTTTCCGCCTCTTTCTCAAAAGAACAAAGAGCGGGGGAAAAGCGTATTCCCCCGCATCGAGCGCGTTTCAAGAACGTTTCTTCAGTTTGCGGTAGCTTCCGCTTCGTTCGAGTCCGTTCCGCCGTCTTTCTTCGCCTGTCCGTCCGCCGGCTTCGCGTTTTTCGTCTTTTTATAATCGTATCTGCGCTTTGCCGCGCGCTTCTTTTGTAACTTTTCGAAAATCGGCGGATAAACGGAAGGGAACAAGATTCCCGCCGTGAAGTACGCCGATGCCAGCCCCAGAAGCGCAATCAACGAAAGCCATTGCACGGGAGAAATCCCCATGGCGCCGATCAACACGATGCCTACCGCCGTCGCGCACGTAGCAATCAGAAGCGGCTTTTCGGGCATCTCTTTCGCCACGATTTCCTTTGCGGAAAGCCCTTCGTTTTCCTCGTTCGTTTCCGCCTTGCGCATCTTACCCGCCACGGCTACGCCGTATACGGCGCCCAGCACGGTCGATAAAAACAACGCGTTCGCGCAGGTGGAAGAAACGGGCACGCGCACAATCACCGTCAGCGCCGTCGTCAGCGCAAGCGTAACCAGCGTAATCGCCGCGGCAATCACGCCGCCCGCAAGTTTATGCCTGATAGCGGTATACACAAATACGGCAACCAGCAACACGCCGCCCGCAATCGCCGCACGCAGAATAAAATGCGCCGAGCGCGCCGTATGCGGCACCGAAGAAGAAGCGCTCACCGAAACGAGGTCCTCGTCGATTCCGTTCAAAGCGCCGTTTTCGCCCGTCAGCTTCGCCGCCACTTCCGTGCGCAGTTCGTTCAGTTTCTCGTCCGAAAAATCGCCTTTGAACGAATACACAATCGTATAATCGTTCGCCGAAGCGCTGCGTTCCACTCTCTTGTAGCTTTCGTCAACGCTCTTATCCGAAAACACTTTCGCGCAAGCCGTCTCCACGGCGTTTACGCGCTCTTCCGAGTAATAGGAATTCACGTGAATTTTCAGCGTTTTCTCGCTGCCGTATTCCGGCGCGGTATTCATCCCGAAAATCGCGGCAAGCACAATCCCCGCCACCAGAATCAAAAGCGCCACAGGCAGAAAAATTTTAAACTTTCCCGCAATTTTATTCGTAAACTTATTCATCGTCGTCATCCTCCCTCTTCAAGCGATAGAAGGCGTATTTATCCTTCGCCGCAGAGAACAACAAATAATTGATTACGCGCGTCCACAGCAGGCACACGAACGCAGCCGCCGCAAAGCAGATCACCGCCTGCGCCGCCACCGTGTTCAGAAGCGCCCCGCCGATCAGAAACGCCGCCGAACCAAGCACCGCCGCGACGCACACGTCCACGGACGGCGACAGCGTCTTTTTAAACGCGTTCTTCACGGCAGAAGCCACGGTTTTGCCCAGCGCCGCTTCCGCCTTGATTTTTTTGTATACGCGCGATTCCACGGCGAAAATCAACGCCAGCCCCGCCGCAAACAGCAACGCGGAAACCGCCGAAATTTCAAACACCGCGTTCGTTACGTACGCGTAGAGAAACGCCACGATTAAAAAGTACGTCATCGTTCCGTACGCCATCGCCACGCCGTAGCCCTTGTACAAAATGATCGGCAGAATCACCGCAATCGCCAGCACGATCAGCGCGGCAACGTAAAGCATCGTCTTTCCGTTTCCGCCGTATACGGCTTCGTACGAAGAAATTTCCGTCTTGTCCGAATCGAACGAGTACCCGCTGTCGCCCTGCGCATAATGCAGCGCCGAATCCAGCGTCGCGGCAAGAATCTTGCCCGCCTCCTCGTATTTCAGCCCGATCGCCCAGGTGTTGCCGGAAAGATTTTCGAAGTTGGATCCGCTCGGAGAAAGCACCGTATCGTTGCCGATTTTCACGGTAATCGTAGAAGTACCGGAAGCAAACGTTTTCAGAATGTCCGAACCCTTGTCGGTGGTTTTAATCTGCAGATACGCGCTCGAACCGGAAGTTTTCACCTTGAACGATTTAAAGTAATCCGTGCCCGTTTCCAGCTTACCGGGGTAAGTATTCGTGCCGTCGGTAATCGTCAGCTCGCCCGTATACGCAAACGTCGTCAGCGCCGACGAAACGGTGGAGTTCACGCTCGATTTGGGAAGCTTCACTTCCAGCACGTAATCGTCCGCCACCGAAACGCAGACGGTGGAATACTGCATTCTTGCATAACGCGAAGCCACAAGGTCCGCCGTTTCGTCAAACCAGGCTTTGAAAGCGTCGGTAACCGCATAGCTGTCTCCGCTTTCGCCCGTAACGCGCCGCATCACTTTGTCGTCCTCGTTTCTGGAAAGGTAAACGCCGCCGTGTTTTTCGTACGAATCCACGTACTCCTGCAGTTTTTCTTCGCCTTCCTGCTGCGAAATGGAACGGCAGTTGCTGTCGTATTCCGTAGCGGAAATCACGCCCGCGGGATAGTACCGCGCCACGTATCCGCCGCCCAGTTCCTCGTCGGTATCGTACAGCGACACCACGGGATTCCACGTTTTCACCGAATCCTTTTTAAACACGGAAAGGTGGAACGACGGGAAAACCGCAACGGCGCACAATACAACGATCACGATGGTAATTAAAGTAAGCAATACCACCGATTTCTTTTTGCCCATTGTAAAGCCTCCTGATAAAGCATTTCTTTCCTCCCGCGACGACTTGTCCGCGGAAAAAAAGAAAATAATATACCGATACTTATTTATTATACCTTATTAACGGCTCGTCCGTCAAGTCATATCGCGTGTATTTGCGGCATTTTTCACAAAAAAATTACTTCCCTCCCCGAAAAAACCGCACAATCGCCTTAATTGCGGCATTTGTCCGGCCTGAAAAAATCCGGCAAGCTTTATTTTCTTCGGCAAAAATGCGAAGCCTTCCCTTATCTTAAGCCTTCCCCCCGGGGGGGAAGGCGGACAAAGCAGAGCTTTGGACGAATGAGGGGCGCACCTTGTTTTCCCCTTTGCGGCTCTTACCGAATCCTTGCTTTCCCCTTCGGGGAGAGTGGCGAGCCTTTGCGAGCCGAGAGAGGTCAGCTCCACCGATACCCGTCAAATCATAGCAACAATCACCGCTTAGCCACATTCGCAAACATGCCGCAAATCGTACCGACAACGGCGCCGAACAGCAATTCGAATAAAACGCCCGTCCCCACGGCGCTTTCCGCGGCGGCGGAAAAGATAAAACAGGTAAGCAGCCCGAACAACAGCCCCGAAACCAGCCCTTTCAGCCACCCTTTGCCGTCCCTGAACGATACAAGCGCCGCGATAAACAGCGAAAGAATTTTCGCCGCGATGCCCGAAATTTTCACCGCCGTCGCGCTCAGCGTAACAAACCGCGCCAGAACGGCAAACAGCGCCGCCAAAAATACGCACAGCACCACCGCAACAGCCGTCGCTTTCAACGACTGATAAAAAAACGATCTTTTCAGATTCTCCGCCGACATACCCGTCTCCTTTCTTGCTAAACGAATCTTTTCGTCCGCTTTTTATCCTATGCCGTCCGCCGGAAAATAAGAACCGCTCATCGTTTGTATCTTCATTTTTTGCCGCAGCCTGCCGTCGCCTAAAGCGACTTTTAACATCGTCTTAAGCCTTCCCCCCGGGGGGAAGGTGGACAAAGCAGAGCTTTGGACGAATGAGGGGCGTAACATATTTTCATTGAAATTTTTCAAACAAAGCGGCGTAACTTGTTTTCCGTTGCCCCCTTGCTTTCCCCTTTGGGGAAAGTGTCTGCGTAAGCAGACGATAGAGGTCAAATGAGAATTCTTGCCGCCTCTTGCTTTCCTCTTCGTACGGCTTCGCCCGTTCCGTTATGCCGGAATGATTCTTATTCCCCTTATTTCCGAAACAGCGCGAAAAACGCCGCTTCCCGTAAGGGCAGCGGCGTTTTCCAAAAGGATAATTTTATGAAAAAGTCTGTAAGCTGAATTCAACGCGAAGAAAAATTATTCTTCGTCTTTCTTCTCTTCGGCGGGCGCTTCTTCCGTCTTTTCTTCGGAAGCCGCAGCTTTTTCTTCGGATTTTTCTTCCGCTTTCTCTTCCGCCTTTCCGGCAGCCTTCGTATCCGCTACCGCGTCCGTCTGATATACGGCTTGTTTATCGAATTTGATATACGATTTGCCGCTTGCTTCGGTGCCCGTTTTCAGCACAAACGTGTTTTCTTCCGCGTTCACTTCCACAACAACGCCGCAAATTCCGCCGATCGTTTTCACTTTGCTGCCCGGCTTAATCGCGTCAAGCATCTTCTGGCTCTCCTGCTGGCGCTTTTTCTGGCTGCGCGAATTGAAAATCATCATCGCCACGAACGCCGCCACAATCAATACGATGAAAATGGTGGAAAATACTTTGGAATTGCCGCCGCTGCTGCTGCCGGTGCTTTCTGCCAATAAATAGCCAAACATAATTAACTCTCCTTATATGGCGCGAAATCCCCGCGCCGCAAAATCAACTGTTTATATAATACCCTCTTTTTTCCTTTTTGGCAAGCAATTTACAGGCTTTTGCGCGATATTTTTTCTTTTTCACTTATTTTTCATCGCTTTGCCGAAGAAAAATTACGGCGTTTCCGCGCGGAAACTGTCGTTTTTGTTATCTTTTTATCGACAATAACCTTTTCAGGCGTTCGTTTTCCTCTTTCAGCCGGGCATTCTCTTCGCGCAGCGCCCCCGCGATCCGTTCGTATAACAGATTGATTTCCCGCTCCAGTCTGCGCTTTAAAAACTCCCCGCACGGCGCCGTTTTACCGCCCGCCGCAAATTTTTTAACGCTTCCCGCAACGTTTTTTTCCGCCGCGCCGACGGCTCCGCCTTTTGCCTGCCCCGCATTTTCCAGTCCCAGTTCCTTTTTTGCCCGTTCGATTCTTTCCGGCTGCTTTTTCAGTACGTTTCTGTACTTGTTCTGCAATCTCAACCCCAGTTTCGTGTCCGCGCCCGTTACGTTCATAATCGCGCGCCGCACCGAAATCCCCTTGCTCTTTTCCGCCAGAATGCTTTTCAGCGCCGCGTCCGTCTCCTCTTCCGTAAATTCGCGGATTTTTTCCACGCTGAGTTCTTTCCCGTCCAACAGCTTCATCACCCGCTCGTCCGAACCGGCAGAACGCATCAGCGCGTAATAATAATTGCGCACGCTTCCCCGCGCCCTGCCGTGTTCCGCGCCGTACGCGGCAAACAACGCCGTCAGCGTTTTTCCCGATTTTTTCCCTTTCCGGATGTACTCCACCAGCGTTTTCGCTTCCTCTTCCGTATAACCGTTAATTTTTCCGCTTGCGTTCATATCCTCTCCTCCGAGTTTTATTCCGCGGCGGCGTTTCCCGTCCGCGCAGCCGTCGTTTCCTGCGGCGGAAAGGATTATTAACCTATTTTTTCGTTTTTATACATATCGAAACGCAAAAACCGAATAAAATAACGGTATGAAAGTACGTTTTTTATCCTCCGTACCCTGCGCGCTCACCGTCGGCGGCAAATATTACGGCGTTACCGACGGTTTCGAACGCTTTGCGGAAATCACGCTGAAAGATAATCTCTTCGCCTGTTTTTCCCCGCAGAACGCCCTCCCCCTCGGCGTGTTTTTAAACGAAAACCTCTTTTTCGCGCCTCCGGAGGGCGTATACGTCTGCCTCCTCCGCGACGGCGCGGCGGTGTACGCGCGCTCGTTTCCGCCTCGCCTGAGCGAAACGAGAATCGTCGCGCAGGAACGCTTCGTCGCCGACCTCATCACCGTGTTTTTTCAGGGCTCCCTCTGCATCTCGCTGGAAACGTCCGCCGGCTTTTACATATCGCCGTTGCCGCTCCGTTACGAAAACGCAACCATATCGAAACACGGCGAACTGTATTTCGTCGAGGGAAAAAACGCGCTTTGTATTTTCAACGCGCGCGGCAAAAAACTGTTCGACGAAGAAGTGCTTTCCTACACCGCGGACGAGGCCACGCTGAAAGCAAGCGTAAAATTAAGCGGCGGCGCAAAACGGGTGCTGTACGGCGAGTGGGCGCTCGCTCAAAACGAATGTTACCGTATTTCGGGCAAAATCGAAGGCACGGAAAACAGCGGACTTATCGCTTACGATTTTTTCGAAAACTTCCGCGTGGGCGCCGACGTATCGGCGTTTTTGTCGCGCGAACTTACGGAAAAATCGGAAAAACTGGGGGCATACCTCGGCGAATACGCGTACGCGTTCCCTTGCGAGAACGAAAACGAATGCGGCGTACTGCGTAAAAAGGGCGAACGAATCTACGAAGCGGATTATTACGTAACGGAAACCTCCGGCGGCAAAATCACCGATTTCAAAAAAATTTAACCGCCTCTCCCTCTTTCCCTGTTCCCTGCATCAAAAAAGCCGCGCTTCCCGACAGAAGCGCGGCTTTTTCTCCGCCTCAACAATAAATTTCCGCAACCTGAGCGGCAATTTCTCAGCCGTTCATAACGCAGCTCAACAGCGAAGCTTTTTTATCGATAAAATCCCCTTCCGAAATAATCCCGTCGTCCGCCAGCTGCTTATATCCTCTCAGCGCCGCCGTTATCGCTTCTTCCGCCTTCACCGTATCCGCATACGCGCTTTGCCTTACCATCGCGGACATTTCCGCACGCAGCTTCGCGTCTGAATACCTCAGCATCCGGATTTTCTTCTCGCTGTAATCGGAGCCGGAAATCACCGATTCGTCGCAGAGTTTTTTGTACTCCCGCAGCAATCCGATCACCCGCGTTTCCGCTTCGATCAGCGCAAACAAATCGTCATTTTTATTCTTTCCCGCCGCTACGCACGCTTTTGTATCCGCGCATTGCGCCTGCTCCGCCGAGCTATCCCGAATCGTTCCCGCGCATACGAAATACGCCACGGTTAAAATCGCCTGAAAAATCAGCGAAACGAACATATTCGTTTTAAATCCGCCAAGCACCGCCTGCACCGTTTCGTCTTTCTGCGCCGAGGAATAAATATCTTTCAGCTGTGATTTCACCACACTCACGAACACAATCGATACCACGGTATACGCCAGCGCCAGCGAAACCGAAACAATGGCAACCGTCGTTCCCGCTCTCCTGCTCGCCTTTTTCGAAAAGCAGAATATCGAAATCACCGTAAGCACGCATCCCGCCACCGCGGCAACCAGCGTCAGCACCGAAAAGATGCCGGAAATCACTTCCAACGCCGTCAAATCCGCCTCGTAATTCATCTCGGCGTACAGTTGGGTAATCATCGTTTTCAGCACCGCGGGCAGTTCGAACGACAGCATGTCGTACCCGTTCGCGAACAATTTCACGTCTTTGATTTTCAGCCCCGCTTCCAGCTCCATGTTGAAGCCTACGTCCAGCTTGATCACCGAAAACAGCATTCCGGTAAAAAGCAGCGCGCTCGCCAGAAACGCTATCGAAGCAAGCACGATTTTCTTTGCGGACATCTCTTTCATTTTCCTTCCTCCGTAATAAAGTTTGTACTTCCATTATACATCGCCGCTCGCCGCGCCGTCAAATCTTTTTGAACATAATTTTAACGATTTTCCCGTTTTTAGCACAAAACCATCGTATTTTAATTTTCCGCCCGCAAAAAATGAAACGCCCCCGCGCAAACGGAAGCGTTTCCCTTCGATTTTTTCCTCGAATCAATATTTCTTGATTTTTACGGACTTGATTACAATCGCTTTCTTGGGCACCTTCGCCGTAACCGTCGAAGAAGTTTCAAACGGATCGCCCGCGTTCGCCGTCAGCTTCTTTTCTTGCGTGAATCCGTCGTCGCCGTACGCGTCCGAAGAATAATCCGAAACGGCTTTCAACAGCTTGGCGAATTTATCGCGGCTCTTCTCTTCCAGCCGCGCGAACGTGCAGTAATTGTCGCTCGCCGCCGAATCCGACGAAGACGTGTAGAAGTAAAACAGCGAAGTGGCGCTGTTGTATTTGTACGGCTTGTAGCTCTGCCCGTTGCCGTCGAAGCGGTCCACATACACCGAATCTTCCGCGTCTTTCGAAGTATAGAACATCGAAAGCGAACCGTACGTCTGCTTCCAGGCGCCCGTGCCTTCCACCTTGTAATTGTTCTTCGAAAATTCTCCGTACACCGTGCCCGTCGGGTTTTCCTTATTCGGAGAAGCCCACACCGTCTGCGTCAGCGACAAGTTTTTCACCGCGGCGAAATAATCGATTTCTTCCAGCTTCGTATCGTCGTCGCCTTCCGCCACCTTGTAACCGCCCGCAATCCATTTCGAAGTTTCGTAGCTGTGCACGCAAAGCCCGTCGTAAAAATTATTGTCCGCCAGCTCGATGAAATGCCGCACCGTCGAGGGGGCAAGCTTTCTCGCCAGTTCGTATTTCAGCGTGTAATCGGTATCGTTGAAGCTCACCGTAATTTCCGCCTTCGGATACGAAGTTTCGCACGAAGCAAACGTAAAAAGCGTCGCCGCCGCAACAGCCGTCAGACAAGCCGCCGCCGTAAATTTTTTGAAAATATTCTTTTTCACCGTTCTTTCTCTCCTTAAAAAAGTTGAAAGGCACTTTTCTCTGCCGCGCCCGCGCATTTCTCTTCCGCGCCGCGCACGCATAAAGTACGCTTTTATTTTAAACTTTCTCTCCCCGCTCTGTCAAGCGGTTTTCCCCCGATTTTTCGCTTTTTCGCTAAGTTTTATGCTTTTTTCACCGTTTCCGCGCAAATCGCCGCCGTTTCAGCCCCGTTTTCTCCGTTTCAGGCCGCTTCGCGCCCGTTCCGCCGCCCGTTAAAAAAACGCATACCCCGCGCACGTCAAAAGCGTTCCCGCGCGCATCAGCCGTCCGCTCGTCCGGAAGAATCCGCTCCGCCGCAGAATCGCCGCCGCGCATCTCAGCTGTCCGCGATATATTTCCTCACGTACAGAGGCACGCCCTCGCTTTCCGCCAGTCTGCGGCAGGATTCCACCGCTTCCGCGCCGATACAGTCCACCACCGAAAACCGGCACGCCACGCCGTTTTTCACGCACGACTTCGCAAATTCCACCAGCGCGGGAAACGCGTCGAGGCGGTACTGCGAATGGCAGATTTTCTGATAACTCTCCGCGTCCGGCGCGTTCAGCGAAACGTTCACCAGATCGATTTTTCCCTTCAGTTCGGGCACGATATCGCGCTTGTTTATAAGATTGCCCTGCCCGTTCGTGTTCAGCCGCGTTTTCAGCCCGCGCGAATGCGCGTATTCCGCAATCGCCGTCATCTCGCCCATCTTGTAGGTCGGCTCGCCGAATCCGCAGAACACCAGCTCTTTGTACGCGGAAACGTCTTTCTTTTCCAGCTCCGCAATCACCTTTTCCGCCGTCGGGTCGCCGTGCCTTATCCACAGATAATTCCCGTAGTAGCTCGCGCGTTCGTTTCTCACGCAAAATTCGCACCCGTTGGAGCACTTGTTCGTCAGGTTGATATATACGTTCCCGTCCAGCTCGTATACGTACGTATCCTTGCGCCCGTCGTCCGCGCGGTTCTTTCCGCCGTTGTTTCCGTTGGCGTTTCTGTTTTTGTTCGCGCTGTTCGCGGGGTTCATGCCGCGGTTCTTCGGCTTGTTCTTGCCCGCGCCGTTGCCGCCGCCCGCCGCGTTCTGCGGCTTATTCTGCTGCCGCTGCCCGTTCTGCGGCGCCGTTTTCCCGCCGTTGCTTGCGCCGCCGGAGCCGCCGTTCGCGTTATTGTTGTTGCCGTTATTTCCGTAAAATTTACGGTGTTTATTGTTATTGCCCATAATAATTCACCTCTTTTTCGCCGCGCCCGCCGCGCCGCATATCGCACCCCAGCCGCCGCCAAAATTCAACCGCTTAAAGTCCGGTAATGTAAACCGTAAGAATCAATGTATTCGGATGGAACACAAGAAAAGTTGTTCCCTTTTTTACACAACTGTAACTTTCTTCAAAATTCGCTCTATATTCATCAGGAACGGAATCTATAAGCCAATGATCAAAAGAATCATTAAAATCCGTTTCAAATTCTTGATCTCGTCCTTCGATAAGAGAATTGTTTTCAAGCAATTCCGAGGGCGTTTCTTCAAATTTAAAACACGCGTATTGAGTATAAGATTGAAAATGCGATTCATAAAAACAATATACTATTTCTGCATTTTCCGGAATATCGATTTCCGTTCTCCTTTTTACTCTTTGTCTTACAAATTCGGGATCATCGTCTTTTTTACATCCGAAAAAGAAACAACAGCATAGTATACTTAAAAAAATCGCAATCAATAGTTTCGTAAGTTTTTTCATCGCTCACCGCCCTTGAAATCGAATTTTTAAATGCATCGCCGCCCCGCGTTAAATTTTCAGCCTTTTAAACAATCTTGCCGCGTTCCGTCGCACGCCCGCGCAAAACTCTTCCGTCGTTTCGCCGCGCAGCTCCGCCAGAACTTCCGCCACCCGCGCCACGTTCGCCGGAGTATTCGGAAACGTTCCCCGCAGCGGTTCGGGCGCCAGATACGGACTGTCCGTCTCCGTCAGAATTCTGTCTTTCGGCACGGCGAGCGCCGCCTTTTTCACTTTCTGCGCGTTTTTGAAAGTAACCACGCCGCCGAACGAGAAATACCCGCCCAGCTCCGCATACTCCGCCGCCGCTTCCGCCGAATACGAATAGCAGTGCATCAGAAAACCGTTCCGTAACAGTTTCCGGTTCTCCCGCAGAATTTCCAGCGTATCCGCGCACGCGTCGCGGCTGTGTATCACCGCGGGCAGATTCGCTTCGTCCGCCATTTGCAGCTGCCTCACAAACGTTTCGCGCTGAAACGCTCTCGACGGATTATCTTCGAAGTGGTAATCCAGTCCGATTTCTCCTATCGCCACGCACTTTTTCTCTTTCAGCAGCCCGCGCACCGTTTCCAGCGCGCGCGTATATCCCGCTTCGTCCGTTTCGAACGGTTTTATTTCTTCGGGTTGCAGCCCCGCGCAGAAATACACGCCGTCATGCCGCGCGGAAAGCTCCGCCGCCGCTTTTGAAGAAGCCTCGTCGAACCCGCTTACGATCAGCGTTTCCGCGCCCGCGTTCTTTGCGGCGGCAATCACCGCCTCCGTGCCGCCCGCCGCGGCATATTCTTTCTCGTTCGTCAGATGGCAGTGCACGTCGATATAGCCAATCTTTTTCATGCCGCTTGCAGCCGCCTCCCGTTCCGCTCTTCTCTTTCTCCGCCGCGCTTTCCAAAGCGACGCGGCGCCTTTTTACGTCAATTCTCGCGAGCTCAGCCCAGCCGCGTTCCGTCGTTCACGTCGCTTTCCGGGCAAATCAGCGAGAATTTCCCGTCGGCGTCCTCCGCCGCTAAAATCATGCCCTCCGAAAGCACGCCGCAAAGCTTCACGGGCTTTAAGTTGGTTACGAACACCACTTTTTTGCCGATGAGATCTTCGGGCTTGAAATGTTTCGCGATGCCCGATACCACCGAGCGCGTTTCGTCGCCGAATTTCACCGTTTCGTGCAGCAGTTTCGAAGATTTTACCACTTTCTCGCACGCCACGATTTCGCCTACCTGCAAACGCACTTTTTCGAAGTCGTCCAGAGAAATTTCCGTAACTTCTTCCGCTTCTTTTTCCGTCTTTTCTTCGTTCATTTTCTTTTTCTCCGCGTTCTTTTCGCCGCCCTCTTTCGCGGCGCCTCCCGCGGCGGCAATCTGCTGCGCGCGGATTTTTTCGATCTCCGGCAACAGCTGTTTCATATCCGCCCGCGCAAACAACGGCGCGCACTCCGTAACGGTAACGGTTTTCTGCGCCGCAAATACGCCGCACTCTTCAAACGTGCGTTCTTCCGCGCCGAACGCCGCCAGTATTTTCTCGCTTGTTCCGGGCAAAAACGGCGAAAGAAGCGAAGCGCCCGTCGTAATCGCCTGCGAAAGATTGTACAGCACGTCGTTCAGCCTGTCTTTGTTCGCCTCGTCTTTGGCAAGCACCCAGGGCGCCGTTTCGTCGATGTACTTGTTCGCGCGGCGGAATACCGCCATAATCGCCGAAAGCGCGTCCGCGATTCTCAGTTCGTCGCCTTTCTTTATCACCGTTTCCGCGGCGGAAGTCGCCACGGCTTTGAAATCTTCGTCCGTGCCCTCGTTTGCCGCGCCCGCGCGCAACGCCACCGTGCCGCCGAAGTATTTTTTTATCATCGCCACCGTGCGCGATACAAGGTTGCCCAGCACGTTCGCAAGGTCGGAATTGTATTTTTCGGTGAACAGCTCCCACGAAATCATGCCGTCGTCGTCAAACGGCATCTCGTGCAGCACGTAATATCTCGTGGCGTCCACGCCGAACAGGCGGTTTAAATCGTCCGAATAAATCACGTTGCCCTTCGATTTGCTCATCTTGTCGTCGCCCGATAACAGCCACGGGTGCCCGAAAATCTGTTTCGGCAGCGGCAGCCCCAGCGCCATCAGGAAGATGGGCCAGTAAATGGTATGGAAGCGCAGAATGTCTTTGCCGATAAGATGCAAATCGGCAGGCCACAGCTTCGCGAAATTTTCCGAGGGATTGTTCACGTCGTAGCCGATGCCCGTGATATAATTCGTCAGCGCGTCCACCCACACGTACACCACGTGCCTTTTATCGAAGTCCACGGGAATCCCCCACTTGAACGACGTGCGCGATACGCACAAATCCTGCAAGCCTTTTTTCAGGAAGTTGTTCATCATCTCGTTCTTGCGGGAAGCGGGGCGGATGAAATCGGGGTGCGTTTCGATGTATTCCGTCAGTCGGTCGGCATATTTGCCCATTTTAAAGAAGTACGCTTCTTCCTTTTCGCGCTTTACTTCTCTGCCGCAATCGGGGCACTTGCCGTCTACCAGCTGGCTTTCCGTGAAAAACGATTCGCACGGCGTGCAGTACCAGCCCTCATAGCTGCCCTTATAAATATCGCCCTGCTCGTAAAATTTACGGAAAATTTCCGCCACTACTTTTTCGTGATCCTTGTCCGTAGTGCGGATAAATTTGTTATAGCTCATGCCCACGCTGTCCCAGATGCGGCGGATTTCGGCGGAAACCTTGTCCACGTACCGTTGCGGCGTAACGCCCGCAGCGGCGGCTTTTTCCTCTATCTTCTGCCCGTGCTCGTCCGTGCCCGTCTGCAAAAACACTTCATAACCCTCTTTGCGTTTGAACCGGGCGATCGCGTCCGCCAGAATCGCCTCGTAAGTGTTGCCGATATGCGGCTTGCCCGAAGCGTAGGCGATTGCCGTCGTCATATAAAATTTGCCTTTGTTTTCAGCGGCGTTTCGTTTTTCTGCCATAATCTCCTCCGTGCGCCGTCCGGCAGGTGCCGGAACGGAAGTACGCTTTTTATTATACCCCGTTTTCCGTAAAAAGTAAAGCGTTTTTCGCACGGTAGCGCCCTCGCCTGCGAATAAAGGCAAAGCCGCCGTTCATACAATAATTTATGAACGTTTTATTCGCCGCGGTTTTTATTGTTTCCGCCGCGCTTTTACTCTTTGCCGCCCCGCAGGAATTTCTGCCCGCGCTGCTATCCGCCGCGTCCTCCTCGTCGGCGCTTTGCCTCGCGCTCCTTTCCTCGTACGCCGTGTTCTGCGGCTTATCCGCTTTGTGGGAAAAATCGGGCGTTACCTCCGCGCTTTCCAAGCTTTTGCGCCGCCCCGTAAAACGGCTTTTCAAATCGGACGATCCCCGGTTTGCCGAAAGCGTGTGCATGAATATCTCGGCAAACCTCCTCGGCATAGGCGCGCTCGCCACCCCGTACGGCGTGCGGGCGGCGCAACTTCTCGACGGCGCGACGCATATCGGCGAAAACAGGCGCGAATACGCGCTTGCCGTACTCTTTACGTTAAACGCGGCTTCGCTTCAAATCGTGCCCACGTCCGTCATCGCGCTGCGCACCGCGGCGGGCAGCGCCGCGCCCTCTTCCGTGGTGCTGCCCATTCTTTTATCCTCGGCGTTTTTTCTCGCGCTCGCCCTGCCCTGCACGAAACTGGTTTACGGCGCGAAACGTCGGCTGCCCGCGCGCGAAAAGCGCGGAATCGCGATAAGGCGGGCGGAAACATGAAAATCGCGGCATGCCTGATTCCGGCGCTGTTTCTCCTCACGTTCGTTTACGCGGCGATCAGAAAAGTGAACGTGTACGAAACGTTTATCGGCGGCGTAAAAAAAGCCCCGTCGCTCATCCTTTCCGTTTTCCCGTATATCGCGGCGGTGATGATGCTTTCTTCGCTGTTTGAAAAAAGCGGCTTGCAGGCGGCGTTTCTAAAAAAAGCCGCGCCGCTTTTCGCCGCGGCGGGCGTTCCCGCGGAACTATCGGAACTCATCCTCGTAAAGCCGCTTTCCGGCAGCGGCGCCACGGCGGTGTTATCGCGCGTGCTCGCCGCCCACGGCACCGACAGTTACATCGGCAGATGCGCCTGCGTGATCTTCGGCGGCAACGAAACTATTTTTTACGTGAGCGCGGTTTATTTTTCCGGCGTGAAGCATAAAAAAATCACCGCGGCGGTAATCATCTGCGTGATTTCTTACCTGTTTTCGGTGATTTTTGCCTGTTTTTTGTGCAGAATTATGTGATTTTTCGCTTGTTTTTACGTGTTTTTTGCCGCTTTTTTTACTTTTTTTGCCTTATTTTTGTCCGTTTTTACGCATTATTCCGGCGTTTTTCACGTGTTTTTACGCCGTTTTTTGCATGTTTTTTGCGTTTTTATAAGCTTAAATCCACGGAAAAAGGATACAGTTCCGACTTCGTTACGCCCCTGTCTTTCGCCGCCATTTTTACGGCTTCCTTTTTTTCGTACCCCGCGCGCATGTAGTGCAGAATATGCTCCTTTTCGGTGAGCGCGCACAGCGGATTTTCTCTTTTTTCCGCGCCCGCCACCACCAGCACGTATTCGCCGCGTTTTTCGCCGGGCAAGCCCTCGCTTAACCGGAACGCCGTGCATTCCTCGTGAATTTTCGTAATTTCGCGCACCGCCGCCGCCCGCCGTTCGCCGAACGCTTCGTACATCGCGCGCACGTCGCCGTCGATATCCTGCGGCGCCTCGTGAAACAGCAGCGTGGCTTCCGTATCCTTGTATTTTTCCAGCACGGCGCGCTTTTCGCCTTTCTTTTCCGGCAGAAATCCCACGAACAGGAATTTATCGGCGGGCAAGCCCGATAAAATCAGCGCGCAAAGCGCCGCGTTGGCACCCGGAATCACCGTATAGGACACGCCCTTTTCTTTCAGCACCGCGCACACGATGTTGCCGGGATCGGATACGACGGGCATGCCCGCGTCCGATACGACGGCGACGTTTTTGCCCGAAAGCGCCGCCATCGCGATTTTTTCCGCCGCCTGCCGTTCGTTGAATTTATGGCAGGCGTACAGCGGCTTTCTGATTTCGTACGCGTTTAACAGTCTGATGGTGTGGCGCGTATCTTCGCAGTAAATTTCGTCCGCGTTTTTTAACGTTTCCACCGCGCGGTAGGTGATGTCGCCGAGGTTTCCGATCGGCGTGGCTACAAAGCTGACCATGTTTTTCTTTCCTCCCGTTGATTCAGTCCGTCGTGGCGCCCGTTTTAGCCGTGTTTACCAGTACGGGCAGCACCTCCGTGCCCGGCTTGCCGCCGTATACCGCCTCGATAAGCACAAGGTACGGCTGCGCCGCGGGGCTGCCGGAAACGAACTGCATTCTTTTTACGGCGAAGCCGTTTCTGTCCAGCGCGGCGATTACCTCCGCCGCCCGCGACGCCTTATGGCACAGCGCGAACCTGCCGCCGAATTTCAGCGCGCGTTTCGCCGCCTTTACGATTTCTTCCAGCGTGATTTCGATTTCCTTGCGGCAGATTGCCTTTTCGTACCGTTCGTTTTCGAACCCGCCCGTTTCGTACGGGGGATTGCATAATACCAACGAAAATTTTCCGTTGTATTCTTTGGAAAAATCCTGCAGCCTGCCCGTAACGAAGGAAAAATTTTCAAAACCGTTCTTTTCCGCCGTGAGCCGCGCGAGGCGCATTAAATTTTCCTGCAGTTCGAACAGCGTGAAGCGCAGTTCCGCCCCTTGGTTGAGAAGAAAAAAATGAAACGCCACGATGCCGCAGCCGCTGCAGAAATCCGCAACGATATCCCCCTTTTTCGCGCGGGCGAACCGGGATAACAGCACCGAATCCGACGTGAAGCGATACAGATTTTTATCCTGATAAATCACGCGGGAAAATCCGAGATCTTCCGCGACGATATTTTCGTTTTCCCCGACGTTTGTTTTTTCCATATTCTTCTCCGCCAAGAAAAAAGCGCAGGCAATCATTTCCCCGCGCTTCTCTTCTTTTGTGTGCTTAAAAGGGTTTCCCCTTTATAAGGCAAGTTTCAATGCTTACTCGGCTTTGATAGCGCCAGTGGGGCATCCGTCTTCGCAAGCGCCGCAATCAACGCATACGTCGGGATCTACCACATATCCGTTTCCGCCGGGAGCAATCGCTCCTACGGGACAGGTTTCCGCGCAAGCGCCGCAAGCTACGCATTCCTCGGTGATTTTATGTGCCATAATACTTACCTCCCATGGGAAATTTGTGATAATATTATACCACAATTTTTGCCGCTCGTAAACTTTTTCGACGTGCTTTTTTCTGCTTTTTTTACTATTTTTCGTGAAATTTTCCTTTTTTTAGCAGTTAGCATAAGCTAACACATAAAGTTGTTTCCGGCTAACTTATTAAAGAGCTGTTCCGCCGCTTTTTATCGCCCGTCGCGAAGCGATGAAGCAAGCTCGCCGATGAGCGCCGCCGCCCGTACGATTTCCTCTTTGGTGTTGTGTTTTCCGAAACTTAAACGGAAAGAATCGCGCGCCTGTTCTTCCGTAAGCCCCGCCGCCGTCAGCACTCGGCTGGGGCGGACGTCCCCTCCCGCGCACGCGGCGCCCGCCGAAGCGGCGATACCCCGAAGATCGAGAAGGGACAACATGGCGGCGTTTTCCGCGCCGTCGACGCGCACGTTTAAAATCGGCGGAACGCAGTTTTGCCCGTCGCCGCCGTTGACGTGCACGAACGGGAAGCGTGAAATTTCTTTGAGAAAGAGCGTTTTGAGCGCGAGAATTTTCTCGTTTGCCTCGTCCATTTCCGCCACGGCTTTTTCGTATGCCGCCGCCGCGCCCACGGCGCCCGCCACATTTACCGTGCCCGCGCGGAAGCCCTGTTCCTGTTCGCCGCCGACAAGCACTCTTTCCGTAGGCGTGCCGCCCTTGACGTACAGAACGCCCGTACCTTTGGGACCGTAAAATTTATGCGCGGAAAAGCTGAGATAATCGGCGCCGAGCCGCCGCACGTTCAGCGGGAGATAGGGTGCCGCCTGCACCGCGTCCGTAAAAAACGCGGCGCCGTGCGCGTGCGCGATTTCCGCCGCCTCCTGCACGGGCTGGATTGTACCCAGCTCGTTGCTTGCGTACATCACGGCGACGAGCGCCGCGGAATCGTCTACGTTTTCTTTCAGATAGGAAAGGCTGATTCTGCCGCGCGAATCCACGGGAATCACATACGTTTCGAAGCCTTCTTCCGCCGCCAGTTTTTCGGCGGGAACCATGACGGCGTGATGTTCGGCGGCGGAAACGAAAATTTTATTTCTGCCGCGTTTTTTCTGCGCGCGCGCCGCGCCGAACACGGCGAGATTATCCGCTTCGGTGCCGCCCGAAGTGAAATATACTTCGTTATCGTTCGCGCCGATCAGCCGCGCGATGACGCCGCGCGCTTCATCCAGCGCGCCCATCGCCTTTCTGCCGAAATAGTGCTGAGAGTTGGCGTTGCCGTACGTCTGCGTGAAATACGGCAGCATTTTTTGCAGCACCTCTTCATCCAGCGGGGTGGTTGCCGCGTGATCGAGATAAATTCTTTCCTGAGCTTCCATAAACGTTTCCCTTCCGTTTTTTCGCCGGAACGACGAACAAAACCGATTTTACTCATTATACAGATTTCGGGGCGGATTGTCAAATCAAACGGCGCGGCGGCGAAAAAAATTTTGCCGCGAATACGGCGCGACGACCGCGTTTCGGCTTTTTTCAGCGTTTTTTGCACGTTTTTTATCATTTTTTCCGGCGAAAAATCCGCTTTCGACAATCAAAGTTTTTTTTCGACAAAATAAGACACGCAAAACGGCGCGGAATGAGTTTCTGCGGGCGGAAATTTGTGTTATACTATTTATGCGACCGGGAAAAACGACAAAAAACGGGATTTTGCCTCTGCCGATCGACAAAAACATACAAGGAGAACTACTTATGAAATTCATCACCATGGAACATTTACGGCGCTTCGATTCGCTTGCAGCGACGTGGAACGATTCTTATGCGGACAAGCCGCGTTCGGCGCTGGCTCTTGCCGAAAAGGAACTGCTGGATCAGATTTTCGCCGCAAGCGCGATGACGGGATTCGCGATGCGACGACTGCCCGAAAAGTTTGACGAGGACGAAATTTTCGAACGCCGACTTTTAAACGTTGCGGAAAAAAACGGCTCCGTTTATTTTTTCCTTGAAAACGGAGAGCTGATTTTAGACGAACCCGAATTTCTCGAACGGGAAGAATGCGATTCGCCCGCCGCCCGTACAATACTGAAAGCCTTTGAATTACATATCCTTGCCGACCGTTTTCAGGTGCATCTGCTACTTGGCGACGAGATAGAAGAGAACGAAAAAACTGCCTTACAAAAAGGCGCGGACGACGTTATGTTTCCGCGCTATCGTTATCTTACGGCGAATTGCGCTTCGCTGCGTTTCGTAAAAAAAGCCGCGTGATTTGTAAGGCAGAAACGGCGGCGCGTTGCCGTGCGGCGGCGATACGCGGGCGGCGGCGGGAAGAAGAATTTCGCTTTTTAAGCGCGCGTTTGTTTGCGTTTCGCGCGGAGGTGTGATATAATGAAAGCGGAATGAGCGGATTATATCTGAAAAGTTACGAAAAAAACCGGGCGTTTCTCGCCGCGCGCCCGAAGTTGAAAAAGTGCGTATACCTCGCCGACAAACTGTTTACGGTTGCCGTCGGCGCGGTTTACGTTATTTTATGCGCGTACGTGCTTTTCATTGCGAAATCGCGCGCGCCGCGCGATATGTTACGATTGTTTGCTTTGCCCGCGATTTGCCTTGCGCTGACATCTTTTTTACGGCGCGTCGTAAACGCGAAACGCCCCTACGAGCGCGGCGTCGAACCGCTGTTTACAAAAACGCGGCGCGGGCAATCGTTTCCGAGCAGGCATTTATCTTCCGCCGCCGTGATTGCGGGGATCGGTTATTTTTATCTGCCCGTATGCGGCGTTTTGTGCACGATTTTCGGCGCGGCGTTGTTTTATACGCGTTTCGCCTGCGGCTGGCACTTCCCGCGGGATCTGCTTTGCGGCGCCCTTCTCGGCGCGGCGTGTGCCCTGCCCGCGTTTCTGATTTGAAATCGGTTTGACGAAAGGAAAATGAAAAACGATGATTTTTATTTTGATTAAGGTAACAATTATTAAGTTTTGTTTTCTGATTTTTCGGGAAACGCAAAACGCCTTGTGCCGTTTTTCGGCGCAAGGCGTTTTATTATCGGCATAATTTACTTCGCGTATTCGCAAAGAATATCCGAAAGAGCGGCGAGGCGTTTCGGCGAGAGAGTTTCGCCGCGGGCTTTTTCTTCCACGCCCGCCCGATTTAAAATTTCCGCCGCCGTTTCGCGGGAAAAAGAGAAAGATTTCATCAGATTGTTTTCCAGCGTTTTCCGACGGTTCAGAAAGGCGCAACGCACCGTTTTTCTGTACATATCTTTGTCTTTGACGGGCAACGCGTTTTCGGTGAAATCGATTTTTACCACCGCGGAATCGACGTTGGGCGCCGGATAAAACATATTCCGCCCCACTTTTTTTACGATTTTCGCCGTGCCGCGCAGCGCGATTGCCGCCGTAATCGCGCCGTATTCGGGCGTATCTTCTTTGGCGGCGAAACGTTCCGCCACTTCCTGCTGCACCATGACGCACACGCCCCTGACGCCTGCGCCCTCTTCCAGAAGCCGCGTTACGATGGGCGTGGTTACGTAATACGGCAGGTTGGCGACAACGGTGTATTCGCCGATTTCACGATACAGTTCGCCGAGATTTTCTTTGGAAAAATCGCGGAAAATTACTTCCGTGTTTTCGCAGCCCGCCAGCGTTTCGGCAAGCACGGGGCGAAGGTCTCTGTCGATTTCGTACGCGTACACTCTGCCCGCCCGCTTCGAAAGCGCGCGCGTGAGCGTGCCCGCGCCGCAGCCGATTTCCACCACCGTATCGCTTTTGCCTATCCCCGCCGCTTCGGCGATGGAATCGAGCAGGTTTTCATCGGTGAGGAAGTTTTGTCCGAGGCTTTTTTTGAACGTAAAGCCGTGTTTTTTGAGTACGTCGCGTATTTTTTCCATATTTTTCTCTTACTTTATCCGCGCGCCGCCACGCCGATTCGTTCGCCGCATTTTACTTTCGTTTCCTTTTCTTCGGCGGTGTTTTTCAGAAATTCTTCGTCCGGCAACACGGCGCCCTTTTGCGTGAGCACGATGATCGTGGAGCCGCCGAATTCGAATTTGCCTTTTTCTTCGCCGCGCTTCACTTCGCCGGCGCCCTTATAGTTGACGATTCTGCCCACCATCATCGCGCCGACTTCGCACTGTACCGCCAAGCCGAAATGCGCCGTTTCGATGACGGTATATTCGCGGCAGTTTTCCGTAAACACCCGCCGGCTGCCGAGCGCCGCGGGCTGCACCGTGTGCAATCTGCCGCGGATAAACGTGTTTTCGCTTTTCATGCCGTCGTCGAAGTAAAAATAACGGTGATAATCTTCTACGCACAGGCGGAAAACGAAACAATAACCGCCTTCGAATTTTTTTGCCAGTTCCGCGTTTTTTAAAAGTTCCGCCGCCGTGTAATCGAAGCCTTTTACGTTGAAACGGGCGCCGTCCGCTATCGGGTACAGCGAAAGTTTGCCGTCGCACGGGGCGACGAACGCTTCGGGCGCGGTATCGAACGGGCGCAGCTCCTTACGGATACGCCGCGTGAAAAACGCGTTGAACGAGGGATAATTTTCCGTTTCGTACTGCGACATATCGATGCGGTGCTTTTTGACGTAGCCCTTGATTTTATGACGCGAAAAGCGGGAATCGAGGTACCTGCCCGCGACTTTGGAAACCCAACGCGCCGTTATCGGTTTTAAAAAAAACGCTCCGCATTTTGTGTAATACAGGAATTTTAAAATTCCTTTCGGCGCGGTTTCTTGTTTGGAAACCGTTTCGCGGGGCGTTTGTTCTTTCGCGAAAGATTGTTGCATCGCTTATTTCTCCCACGAGCGGAGAATGACGTGCGGCAACACGCCGATTACCTTTAATATCGCCATTGTGCCGAGAATAAGCACCGAAGCCGCCATGACGACAACAAGCTTTTTTATGGTGAGTTTGGGCATTTTGAAACGCACGACGAACGCAAGCGCGATTAAGCCGTAGCCCGAAAGCATGATTGCCGCCTGAATGGCGGGAGTTTCGAAACAGGTTGCCGCCATGAAGAAACACGGAATGATAAACCCCGCGTTGGTTACGGGCAAGCCCTCGTAATATTTACGGCGCGCGTTTCCCTCTTCCTGCATACGGATTTCTTCGGTTACGTCGAAATACGCAAGACGGATAAGCGCGCAGAGAATGTACGCGGAATACACCGCCATGCAGTACCACCGGTTGATGTGCATGCCGAAGCCGATCATCACGGGCGCAACGCCGAACGCGATTAAATCGGAAAGCGAATCGATACGCTCGCCGAACATGGCGTCCTGCTTCGTGCGGTTTTTACGCGTTTTCGCCACGGCACCGTCGAAGCCGTCGAAAAAGCCGGATAACAGCAGACACAACACGCCGATTTCCGGCATGGAATGTTTGTTGCCGCCGATGGAAAAGCAAATTCCCGCCACGCCGGAAATCACCGACAGGTAGGTAAGAACGACTCCGTAATGCCAGAACCCTACAAACTTTTTGCTTTCGCACTTCATATGTTTTTTCGCTCCCTTGTTTATCTTTCGTTTTCTTGTTTTCTGTAATTCCCGCGCGCGGCTTTTTTGCGCGGCTATTTTTGCGGTTATTTTTTGCCGCCGTCTTTTTTGCTTTCTTCCGAAAGCGCCGCCGCTTCCTCTTCTATGCTTTTTTCGAAATCGGGCGAATACGCGGGCTTGATTTCGGCAATGCCTTCCAGCGTCTGCGCGTATCTGATTTTTCCGCCGTTCTGCAAAACGTGGTACACAAGCGTTACGGCGCCGCTGAAAATCATGCAGCCGTAATAGGATATGACGCGGGTTACCATAACAGCCACCACCAGAAACGGCTTATCGAACAACGCCACCGTGGAAAACACGTTGAGATACAAAAGCTCGAAAATTCCCGAACCGCCCGGAAGCGGCATGGAATTGTAGCCGAGCAGTACGAAACACTGCAGCGCGAACACGTGCAACATATCCGTTTCGGGCACGGCGGCTTTGAATACGAACGCCGTGATAAGAACCTGCGCCCCACGCTGCAATACGTTGAACAACAGCGTTTGCAAAAACAGGCTTTTGTGTTTTTTGATCTGCGCGCCGCAAGAACGGTATTTTTCCACCATGGCGCTTAATTTTTCACGCAACGCTTCCGGCTTTTTGCTGAGCCGGAGTTTCGCAAGCAACTTAATCAGGGCGCCGCCCGTTTTTAATACCGCGCCCGGATGTTTGAGGCACGCCACGAACAGCCAGATTAAAAACGCCTGCATCGCCACGCCGATGACGATGAACACCTTGGAAAGCGTACCGAACGAGAAAAACACCCAGCCACCCGCCGACGTGAACAGCGAAATAAGAAACGCCGCCACGCCCAGCACGAAAATCGCCGCCGTGTAGCCCAGAAGGTTGAATACGAGAATAAACGTTGTGGAGCCTGCGTCGATGCCGTCCTTTACCATGTAATATGCCGAAGCGGGCTGCCCGCCCGTGGCGGAAGGCGTAAGCGCGGAATAATACGCGTCTGCCGAAGAATACGCGAACGCGGAAACGAATTTTGTTTTGTAGCCGAATTTCGCCGCGATGTTTTTCAGGCTGAACGCTTCGGCAAGCAGAAATACCGGCATGCAGCACACGGCGAGAACGATATAAACGGGCTTGCAGCCGCCGAAAAACGCGCGCACGTCGTTCCACGAAAGTTCTTTGTTGCTTTTTACAAGGATGAACAGCGTAAGCCCCAGCAGCGCCAGAACGAATACGATATTCAGAAGATGATTCCTTACTTTTTTGTTCACGCGCCGTACTCCTTTTTTCTTTCGCATATATTATAACAGAACGGCGCAGACAAGTCAAGCAATGCCGTATGCAAACGCCGCAGAAAACCGCTTTTTATTGCCGTTTTGCCGCGAGACACAAAAAAAACGAGCTTTTTCGCCCGTTTTTTCGTGAACGTAAATTATAATACGGTGTTTTTTATATAACGCGCATAATCTTTTTCAAAGCGCTTATCGTAAGCGCTATGTCTTCCGGAAAACATAACGACCGTTCTTTTATTTCCTCCGGGGCGTATGCCATATCCGTATTTACGCAAACGTAATACGCCTTTTTGTTTTGCGCCGTCAACCGCCAGAACGGATATTTGATGATAACGGGCGTGTTCATTCCGACGCCGAGTTCGAAATATAAAACTTTTTTGTTTTTATTCTCTTTGATAAACCGCTTATAGCGTTCGCAGGCGAGCTGCCAACCGTCGTCCTCGACGAATTTGTCGTCGGAACGCAAGTTCATCGTCATCGGTTTTCCGCAAACGGGGCATTTCGGCACGAGCGTAGACGGAATTTTCATATCGCGTTGATTTTCTGCCATTTCGCGAATATTTTTCTCGTTATCGTAGGTTTTATTACGGCAAGGAATCGAACATTGAAAAAGCCCGTAATCGCCTTGCGTATAAAACAGCCTTTGTTTATCGAATCCCGCTTTCTGAAAACAGTGATCCACGTTCGTCGTGATAACGAAGTAATTTTTGTCTTTCACGAGTTCGAAAAGTTCGTTATAAACGGGTTTCGGCGGATCCGAATAGCGATTTATCAAAATATATCTCGACCAGTACGCCCAGAACTCTTCGGGAGTATCGTAAGGATAAAATCCGCCCGAATACATATCGTGAAAATTGTATTTTGCCTCGAAATCGTGAAAATTCTCGTGAAAACGCCGTCCCGAATAAGTAAAACCCGCGGCAGTAGAAAGCCCTGCGCCCGCGCCTATCACGATTGCTTCCGCATTTTCGATAAGCGACTTCAAGTTATCGATTTTTTCCGAGTATTCGTCTGTATAATTCATAGTCTTCCTCCGTAAACACGTCGAATATCACTTTAATCTCGCTTGCGGTTTGCGCTTTGTATTCTCGCACTTCTTTTACCGCAAGTTGCGCCGCTTTCTCCTTCGGATAGCCGAAAACGCCCGTAGAAATGCAACAAAACGCAATGCTTTTCAGTTTCATCTCGTCGGCTTTTGCAAGGCAGTTTAGATAGCATTTTTTAAGGTCGGCTTGATTTTGTGCCGTTACTCTACCGCTTACTATCGGACCGACGGTATGAAATATAAATCTGCTCGGCAAATTGTAGGCTTTTGTAACGATAACTTCGCCGTTTTCGGCTTCGTTGCCTTTCATAATATTATTGCAATCGAGCCTAACCTGCACGCCCGCAAAAGTGTGGATTGCGTTATCGATACAGTTGTGCAAAGGACGAAAGCAACCGAGCATAGCCGAGTTTGCGGCATTGACGATTGCGTCTGCGTTAAGAGTGGTGATGTCGCCCTTAAAAAGAGAAATGCCGTCGGTATATGCCAAATTTTTAACGTCCGCTATACCGCATTCGTTTTTTCTTCCGGTAAGATATTCGTCCTGCAATGATAGAAATTCCGCAGAAACGGGCATCGGCGGGCGCACGTTTAATAAAGCGCGCAACAGTCTTTTTTGCGAGCCTTCATCGCTCGGAATACTTATCGTTTCGTTTCTTTCTTCAAGCAAATATTTAATCAGACGTTTTCTTCTTTCCGTTTGTTCCATACTTAATTCCTTTTTATCGCTTTGATAGGGCATATCGTAAGACAGTTTCCGCAATGCAAGCAGTTTTCCTGTTTTATATGTGCTTTTTCTGCAATAACAATACATTTTTGAGGACAAACCGATATGCATTTTCCGCAACCGTTGCATATATCCGATACGTAATATTCTTGTTCTTTTGTTTTCGCTCCGAAAGAAAAGGAAAATCGTTTTATCGGTTTTTTGGATAAGTCAAATAATTCTCCGTGAAACTCGTATATGCAAAAAACAGAAAGCGCGATACGCGATTCTTCCGTCCGATATATTTCATACATATAAGGGTTTTTCTCGAGTAATTCCGACAGTTTGCTCGTTCCGATTTCCTTAACTTTGCCCGCAAGCGATACTGCTACGCGCGACATTGTGTCTTTACCTTTCATCCCCGTGAGCGAAAGATATTTGCTTGTTTTCAAACGATTATAAAAATTTTTGCCTTTTGCCGTGAGGATATAAATGCCTTTATCGTCATAATCCATGATATCGACGGCACACGTTACGGGCAAATGATTTTCATCGACGGTGGCAACGATTACGCTGTGTATTTGCTCTTGTAAAAATCGCAAGATTTCGTTTATATCCATAATAATTAAAAAACGTGCGGACGCAACCGAAACCCCGATTGCGCCCGACTTAAAAACTATCAGAATTTACCGTTGTCGTTTTGCCAATCGGATTTATCGGCAATCGTTTCCATAACGTCCCAATGCTCCGCTATTTTGCCGTTTTCGATACGCCACAAATCGTAATACGAAGTAGGTTTACCGCCGAACGTGCCTTCCGAAACAGCCAATACCATATCGCCCTCGGCAAGAACCTGATGGACTTTATCGTAAATCATAGCGATTCCCGCTTTTGCAAGTTGTTCAAGGGCAGCGCCAAGTCCCGAAAGACCGTCCGCTATGCCCGTATTGTGCTGCAAATATTTATCGCCGTCGAAATAATCGGGAGTTTTCTGCGGATGATTGCCTTGCATTACGTCATAAAGGAAGTTTTTTACGAGAGCGCGATTTGCTTCGGTTTTATCTAAGTCTTTCGCCTCGGTCTGACCGTCAATCTGCGTTCTGCCGGAAGGATTCGGCTGTGCTTTCGCCGCGAGGTTATCCCAATGCTCCGCAATAAGTCCGTCCTCAAAACGGAAAATATCAAAAGCCACCTGTTCGCCTGCACCGGCAAAGTTGTATACGGTTTGCATAAAAACTTTATCGCCGTCTTCAAATGCGCGAATCGTGTTTACGGTGGTTTTTACGGGTGCGCTTCCGAGATATGCAACAGAGCCGCAGAACGCTTCCGCGCCGGTAGCATACGCAAGATTGTGCTGAATGTAATTTTCTTTCAACAGTGATTTTGCTTTTGCCGCGTCTCCCGTTACAAAACAGCCGATAAGTTCTTTTGCTTTTTGAATGTTGTTTGTCATATTTCTTTCCTCCGAAAAATTTATTTGCAATCTCATCGATTACGCCCGAATTATAACACGTTAAAAAATTTTTTTCATAAACGTTACTTTTCTATTACCCGATAATAGATTTGTTACTTGGTTTCTTTTTGAAACTATTGACTTTTTAATGGAGTTTTGATATAATGTAAAAAAAGATAAGGAGTTTTTTATGCTGACAAAAGAAGAATTGCCCGAATGCCCCGTTGCAACTACCGTACAACTGATAGGAAACAAATGGAAATTGCTTATATTACGAAACTTAATTTATAACGGTACACAGCGGTTTTCGGACTTTATTAAAACCATACCCGGAATCAGCAAAAAAGTGCTGACCGATAATTTGCGCGCGCTCGAAGACGACGGACTTATCGAACGTAGTGTTTTTGCCGAAGTGCCGCCGAGAGTGGAATATTCTTTGTCCGTATTAGGAAAAACGTTAAAACCTATTCTTGACGCAATGTTTGACTGGGGAACGGATTATAAAGCAAGCTTGTAATAATTTAATACGTTGAAAAAGGCTCACGAATAATTTTTTTCGCGAGCCTTTTTTGCGTTTTTTCTTTTTATTTGTTTTTTTTTGCCGCCTGCGTTTTTGCGGGGGGGCGCCGCGGGAATGCCGCGGAAGCGCGGCGGATAATTTATTCCGCGGATTTTTCCGAAGCGGTTTGCGATTTTTCTTTCGCGCTCTTTATAAACGCGCAGAACAGCGGGTTGGGCGTTTCCGGCGTGGAGGTGAATTCCGGGTGGAACTGCACGCCCACGAAGAAGGGATGATTTTCCACTTCCACCGTTTCCACGATGCGGTTATCGGGCGAAGTGCCGCCGAGAACAAGCCCCGCTTTTTCCAGCGTTTCGCGATAATCGTTGTTGAATTCGTATCTGTGGCGGTGGCGTTCGCGGATTTGTTTTTTGCCGCCGTACGCTTCCGAAATGCGCGTACCCTCTTTCAGGGAGCATACGTATTCGCCGAGGCGCATCGTGCCGCCGATTTTTTTGCCTTTCTTTTCGGGCAGAATATCGATGACCGCGCTGCCCTCGCCGTTGGTTTCGCTTAAAAATTCGCCGCTGGTGGCGTCTTTGATGCCCGCGACGTCGCGCGCGAATTCGATGACGGAAATCTGCATGCCGAGGCAGATGCCGAGGTACGGCAGCCCCGTTTCGCGCGCGTATTTACACGCCGCAATCATGCCCTCTACGCCGCGCGTGCCGAAGCCGCCCGGAACGATGACGCCGTCCGCGTCTTTCAGCTTCTTCTTCACGTTGGCGTTCGTAACCGTTTCGCTGTCTACCCACAAGAGATCGGCTTGCACGCCGTTTTCGCCCGCGGCGTGGCGCACAGCTTCCACCAGAGAAATGTAGGAATCGCGGAGCGCGACGTATTTGCCGACGATAGCGATTTTCACCTTTTTCTTCGCCGTTTTCATCGCCTGCACTTTCTGCTTCCAGCCGCTTAAATCGCACT
>ENA-UOOA01001753-UOOA01001753.1-human-gut-metagenome-genome-assembly--contig:-P61old-NODE-1753-length-33100-cov-12.423786_pt1 | contig 33100 bp, 24 predicted proteins | sample MGYA00242467_ERZ724014 | MGnify/ENA metagenome assembly ERZ724014 | reverse complement strand
CCACTTTGAAGAAAAGCAAAAGACAGTAAAATCCTGATTTCCAAACGAAATCGGGATTTTTTGTTTTCCCCCAGCACGCAAAAAACGGCAAAATATTACCGTTCGAGGTGGAGCAAAAGGTGGAGATAAAAGGTGGAGCAAAAATCTCCACTGAATTAGAATCTTTCTCACTGATTTGCAATATTTTGCATATCAAGAAAACGTGGTCGGTTTCCTACTTTTGTCCAAACTAAAAACTGTAGGAAAATGAAAAGAAGTTCATTTAATGTGCTTTTCTTCTTAAAGAAGACCAAGCTGCTGAAAAACGGAGAAGCATCCGTTTGTATGCGTATCACTGTAGATGGTACGCGAGTTGAAAACAACATCCGCAAAAGCATTGACCCGTCTCTCTGGAGTCAGGCTAAGGAATCCGCCAGAGGCAAAAGCCGCAAATCATGCGATCTGAATGCCTATATCGAAAATGCGAGAATCAAGTTACATCAGATTTTTTGTGAACTGGAAGAACAGAACCAGCCTATAACGGCACGTCTGTTACAGGAAATATTTTTCGGACAGGACAAAGAACCGGAAGCGGTACGCACCCTCATCGGTACCATGCAGGAGCACAATGACCAATGCCGTGCCCTGGTCGGTAAAGACTACGCCCTGATTACCGTTCGCCGTTATGAAAGCTGCAAACGCTATCTTGCCGAACTTATCAGACAGAAATACAAAAAGGATGATCTGCCGCTGGCGGAAGTCAACGGTGAACTGGTACGTGCCTTTGAATTTTATTTGAAGACTGAAAAGGAATGTCAGCAAAATACCGTTATCCGTTATATGAAATGTCTGAAGAAAATTACCAATTTGGCACTGGCCAATGAATGGATAGCCAAAGACCCGTTTATCGGTATCAAGTTCCACGAAAAAGAAGTAATCCGTGAGTTTCTTACTATGGATGAGCTACTGACCATCTACCACAAAGAATTTCCTCTGGAGCGAATCACCGTAGTCCGTGATGTTTTTATCTTCGCCGCCTTTACCGGTCTGGCTTTCATCGACGTGCAACAGCTTTCTCCTGAGCATATCGTAAAAGACAACAACGGAAACCTGTGGATCAGGAAGCCACGTCAGAAAACAAAGAACATGTGCAATATTCCGCTACTGGATATTCCTTTGGAAATCCTGAGAAAATATGCAGATTATCCGGCCTGCAAAAAGAAAGGAGTATTGCTGCCTGTCCCCTGCAATCAGAAGATGAACAGCTATCTGAAAGAGATTGCTGACCTGTGTCTGATAAAGAAGAACCTGACTACCCACACCGCCCGTCACTCATACGCCACATCTGTCTGTTTGGCCAATGGGGTAAGTTTTGAGAATGTAGCCAAAATGCTCGGTCACTCCAATATCAAGATGACGCAGCACTATGCAAGGGTACTCGACAGTTCCATTCTGAAAGATATGAATAATGTAAGGGATGTACTTTCAAATTGTCTGTAGCTTATGAAAAGAGAAATTATTCATATAACGGAGGACGGCAGGATTGTTATTCCTGCTGTCCATCCTGATAAGATTCGTATGGACGAAGCCGAACTCGTCGGCTTGTTCAATGTGGTTGCACCGACCTTACGAGCAGCAAAAAGAAGAATATATAAACTTGGGATATTGCAACCATTCACCGCAGAACAACGTATTCCGTTAAAAGAGGGGTATCAGATAGTCTATAACCTGGAAATGATATTTGCGCTTGCCTTTCAGATTAATACTTATCCGGCCCAACAATTACGTGAGTATATAATAAGCAGACTGTTTCAATCTGAAAAGTCAATGATTATCTGCATGATGAATGGTAATCATAAGTCATATCTAAAATGCTGATAAATACTGATTTCAGTATTTCATGCGGATAATAAGCCGCAAATTTTGCGGTTAATTATCCGCGAAACTCTCTTAAATTAGTATTATATGAAGTTTATCGTGATAAATCATTACTTTTGGAAGTAAATATAAAAAATATGATTGAACCTTTTAAAGATTATGGAGATTTTGTAAACCATAAAAACGAACGAATTATCTGTTTCAATGTAAGCAGAACATATTTGGGTTGTGAACGTCCGAATTTATATGAATGTACCCGCAAATATTGGAGATTAAATGGTCAACGAGCCAAGAAAGCAGATTTAGTTTTTGCAATTTGTTGTGGTTATATTGTTGGAATCTTCAAGCCGCATCATTGGTTTCCTACCCAATGTGAGAAATACAAAGGACGATGGGAGTTTGAAGGAGAACAAATATTTGATTCTCCTTACCAGAATCAAGATATATCAAAAATCGTACGTAACAGACAAAATCCTGTGATGTATATAAACATGTAGTTATATGACAGCAAATTCTGATTTAATAATATATCAAGAAAACGAACTTTACGGCCTGAAAGATTGTAATGGCAATGTCATTATTTCTCCTCAATATAAGGAAATGTATCCATTCAGTTGTGGTTTAGCTCTCGTCAAAAACAATAAGTCCCAACTTGGTTACATAAATAAAGAAAATAAACTCATAGTACCGTTTGATTTATATTCTTGGTGTGACCCACAATTCGTTTGTGGATATGCGCGGGTTGTACGCTATAATACAATAAGCGGGAAAGACGAATGGGGAATTATAGATACAGATGGTAATGTCATTGTACCTATAAAATATGATAAGATATGGTCTCTTAATGAAAGTTATCTACATTCGGTTAAAGCTTTCATTGAAAATAAAGAGGTTCTTATAAATCTTTGTATATTTCCTAAACGTGTTGTTTTTAACGGTTTAAAGTATATAGCAACATATACGATAGAAGATTTCAAAGCTATATTTAATTGTACACGTATAAATGTAAAGGTAAATCCAAAGACAGAAGAACTATTTTTCTCTTACGGGTGCCACACTGGGTATGTTACATTAAAATGGAAGCCAATCGCGCCAGTTATATCAGTAGTTATTAATAGTGCCGGTTCTCTCTTTTTGCTTCTACATGAAAGAGAAGATACGGGAAAAACAAACTTTGAAAAAAGTATTTATAAAAGACAAAGGGAAAAATCATCTACACAGAAACAACAACTTTCTAATACAACTTCTTGGGAGTATGAAAAAGAAAATACAATAGATTCAGACAGTTGGAGTGACCCATATGGAGACGAACGGGCATATTATGATGGTTGGTCTAGAGAAGATGTCGAGTCTGGATTAGCTGATGCATACGAATAATTCATTTTTGGAAAAATAAATCAAAAGAAACTTTAATCTATAAATTATTTAAGGTTTACAAAGTAAAATCACAAGAGTTAGTCAAGCATATCTAAAATGCTGATAAATATTGATTTCACTATTTCATGCGGATAATAAGCCGCAAAATCTGCGGTTAATTATCCGCAAAACCGTATATTTGCAGAAAACAGTGATACCTATGTATATACATGAACATAAAGAATGGCCTTCTTTTTCGTGGAACAAGGAACTTGTCGGTGAGAAGCTGAACAAGGTAAACAAAGCTGTCGGTTATCTGATGGGACGCCTTAGTGTAATCGGTTTTAACGACAAGATGTCTGCCGTAGTTGAATCCATCTCTCATGACATCATTGCATCATCAGAAATTGAAGGAGTGGAATTGAACAATGAACAGGTACGTTCATCTGTAGCCCGCAAACTCGGAGTACAACTACCGAATCCGACCGAATCCTCACGATATATAGACGGAGTAGTGGAAATGGCACTTGACGCGACCGTCAATTTCAACAGTCCGCTTACCCATGAAAGACTCTTCGGCTGGCACAACTGCCTGTTTCCTACCGGATGGAGCGGTCCAACGAAAATAGATGTAGCCCGATACCGCAGTGGAGAGATGAAAGTTATTTCTGGAATGTTCGGTCGGGAAAAGGTACATTATGTAGCGCCTGCTCCTGAAAGAATAGACGAAGAAATGAATCGGTTTCTGGACTGGTTCAATTCAGATGCACATAACGGTTATGTAAAATCGGCAATAGCCCATTTGTGGTTTGTCTGCATCCATCCTTTCGATGACGGAAACGGACGAATCGGACGAGCCATTGCTGATATGGCACTTTCACAGTCCGAAAACTCAAAGATGCGTTTCTTCAGTATCTCCCATCAGATAAACAAGGATAAAAAACAGTATTACGACATATTGGAGAAAACACAGAAGGGAGATTGTGAAATTACTGAATGGATCATCTGGTATCTTGACTGCCTGCTCCGTTCTGTCGAGCAATCCGACGAAACATTGTCGAAGGTTCTTAACAAGGCCATATTCTGGCAAACCCATGCCGAAACAGTCCTGTCCGAACGACAACGTGAAGTCTTGAATTTATATTTGGACGGTTATCCCGGCAAACTGACGGCTAAGAACTGGGCAAAACGTGTAAAGGTATCACCAGATACAGCAGCACGCGATATAAAAGATCTGGTAGAAAAGGGTATTCTGATACCCCAGCAGGGGCGGGTTCGTGACGTATTCTACGGAATCCAGTGCAATGAGTCTATCATTGTCATCCCCATGCCGGAAGATGTATAATCGTTCATCATACAAGCATAAAGGCTGTGTGACATCGGTTCATTCAGACCGGCACACAGCCTTTATGCTTATCTTTTATTTACCACTCATATATGCTTCCCGATAATTTTCCTGAAGCATTTTCTCAATATCACTCTCCCGATAAAGGATTTTACCTCCCAACTGATAATAGGATATTCTCCCTTCATTACGATAATCCTGAAGCGTGCGTCTGCTCAGTTTCAATTGTGCCGACACTTCCTTGTCGGTCAGATAGCGTTCACCGCCCAGTACGGGACGGTTTCCGACCGCCAGATTCTCAATCCCGACCAGCATACGGTCAAGACTTCCCATGATACGGTGTACCCATTCTCTGCTGTCTGTTCTCAGTTCACTCATGTTATTATGGATTTAGTGGTTATTGTTTAACTGTTATATGTTACGTCCTCTGTAAATAGCCTCTTTTCTTCTGTCCTCAACTTTCTTGACGATACCCTGCACATCCTCCGGCTTGTAGAATATCTTGTGATTGATTTGAGAAAAAGGCAGTGTGCCGTTATCACGGAGTGTCTGCAAGGTGCGGGGAGAGATGTTCAGATACCGGCATACGTCCTGATTATCCATCCACTTGTGCAGCGTCCTGTCGTTCTCCCGGTTGCAAATTTCCATGACCCGATGCTCAAAGTATTCAAACTTACGCACCAATTCCTCAAACAGTTGCTTTTCTATTCCTACAAATTCCATATCGTTTCCTTTTTTGTTGATTGATGTTTATTCTTTTTTCGTTGTTTGCAACAAAGAAAAGCCATATATTTTGAAAGGCAATGGTTTCCGCCTAACTGGCAGCATGTGGCGCTGATTATCCTAGTTGTGAGGCCACTTTCATATCTTTTTCTGCAAATATCCCTATATTCAGGGATTCCATCCAATAATGATTTACAGAATAAAAGCTCTATGAACCTGATTCAATAAAGGTCCATAGCAATGGATAAGGAATGGTTTATTTCCATGTAACCTTACTTCATCACTTTTCCAAGCCATTGATTAGATAAGGAAGCAAAGAAGTGTTCCTTCAATGATTCACAGACATGAATATTTACTACAGTACGACAATACGACATTAAGTCAGTAAATATTCAAGTCAATAGATCAGTAACTGTTTGACTCCCCGGTTCATTGTTTCTTCAAACAAGAAAAATACCGCATTCCACACCGATTGCTCCGCATGCAAACTGCAACAGGCCACATTGTTGTCACATCCCGACCAACTGTTTGACTATTGGAAACTTATATTCTTTTTTTGCCAGACAATTCATTCCGAGATATATCGGAACATGGCAAACAAAATGAGAAAATACATTATGAACAGAAACGGAAAAACAGGCCTGTCCCCTCCATAAGATGATACAGACAACGGTATTATTTCTCCCGAATTTATAGAGGGCATATTCAGAGCTGCTCAAAATAGCGGGATTCTGGTTTTTAGTGGGGCAAGTTTGTGTTTCGGGCAGACCGAAACCGCTTGCTCCCATTACTGGACGCAGTGAGAGGTTCATCCCGCTGGTCTAATCAGTACATTCATTTTATACAATAGTCAACAGATGGAAAAGAAAAAGAATACAGAAAGAAACAACAAGGGCGGCCGTCCTCCCAAGAGTACGGCCGACAAACTGAAATACCGTGTTACCGTGAAACTGGCGACACCGGATTACTATACACTGAAAAGCAGGGCAAGAAGCGCAGGCATATCGGCAAGCGAATACCTGAGGGAATGTTTCCGTAAGGGATATGTCCGACAAAGACTTACGGCGGAACATTCCGACTATATCCGTAAGCTATGCGGTATGGCGAACAATCTGAACCAGCTGGCTCATAAGGCAAATGCCGGAGGATTCGATACGGCAAAGCTGGAATGCCGTGTACAGGTGGCAAGAATCGAAGAACTGCTGAACCATATCCTGCTATGATTGCGAAGATTGTAAAGGGAAGCGGATTCCGTGAGGTTACCGGCTATATCATTGACAGTAAAAAGAATGCCAGGATTATCGCACATGCCGGCTTGTTTATTGAGGATGTTGCCACAATTACAAAGTCTTTCGAAGCACAAGCCGGAATGAATCCGAAAGTATCCAGACCGGTCGGACACATTGCACTGGGATTTTCCAAAGAGGATGAAAGCAGGCTGACCAGCCGGATTATGGCAGAAATAGCGTTGGAATACATGGGACGGATGGGCATAAGGAACACGCAGTTCTTTATAGCCAGACATTTCGACAAGGAGCATCCTCATATACATATTGCCTACAACCGGATAGATAATGACGGCAGGACCATATCCGACAAAAACGAGCGAATACGTAGCACACGCATCTGTAAGGAACTGACGAAGAAATATAACCTGTATTTTGCCAACGGCAAGGAACGGGTGAAGCAGCACCGCTTGAAAGAGCCGGACAAGACCAAGTACGGGCTTTACTCCATCCTTAAATCGGAGGTTTCAAGGTGTGGAAACTGGAACATTCTTGCCGCTAATCTGAAGAAACAAGGCGTGGAAATTCAGTTCAAGTACAAGGGCAAGTCGGACGAGGTGCAGGGTATAGTTTTCACCATGAACGGCTATTCGTTCAGCGGTTCCAAGATTGACAGGCGGTTCAGTTTCTCCAAGATTGACGCAGCATTGGAACGGAACAGACGTACCGAACGAATGGAAATGCAACCGCTCTCGCGCCATGAAGAACTGCCCACGTTTCAACCTGAATCAAGTGGTAACGATGATTCCTACAACGGTTCAATAGGTCTTTTCATGCTGGACAACACGGACGGACAGGCTGAGGAAAACCGCTTCGAGGAAGAATTAAAACGCAGGAACAAGAAAAAGAAACAACGTAAAATAAGATTCTAAACATGGATAATAATGAAGTTTACTCGCTCTTTGAGGACATCAAGAACGGTCTTAAAGGTATCAGTAGTAAGTTGGAGAATACTCCAAAAGTAGCAAACAATTCATCAGGTGGACAGCCTTCGACGGTGGACTTGGCCCCCATAAAGGAGCTGTTCGACAGTTCCGCAAAGGAGCATCAGGCACAGACAAAAGCCATGCTGACCAAATTCGCTGAAGCGGAGGTTTACGCATCGAATAGGATTCTACACCTGTTACGGGCTTTGAAGGAATCGTTTGCCCTAAGTTCGGAAGAACGCGATACCGAGCCGCAGGAGCATATCCACCGTCATCAATTCGACATCAAGTCCAACAAGGTGCTTTCTCTTTTGGCCGGCATGGGCATCGTATGCAGCCTTTCAATTTGGGTCAACATTGAGCTATGGAAATCCAAGCGCCAGTATGAGGACGATGCGTTGAAGTTCCGCGTCATCCGCTCATGGGGAGGATGCAATGCCAGTCATATCCTTTGGCTGAACGATGTGTTCGACATCCATCGCAACGAGGAAACCATTGAATGGCTACATCAGGAGACTGACGGCTACGACAGAAACTTGAAGGCTGTTTCCGACAGCCTGATGCAGGAGAAGTTGAAAGTAGAACAAATCCTGAAATAGCGATATGATACAAATGCAATGCATGATACGCCCTCCATAAAAATAAAAAATGAGTAACATGAGAAATTTATGGTTAAGTTTTTACTTGTTCTCATCCTTAATCATTATCTTTGCAAATATCATCAATCTATTATCGCATTTTTGTAATACAGAAAAATATGGGAACAGAAAAGATAAACCGATTAAAAATAGTATTGGTAGAACAAGGCAAGACAGGAAAATGGCTGGCCGGACAGTTGGGAAAGAACGAGGCCACCGTTTCACGGTGGTGTTCCAATACGAGCCAACCCTCGTTGGAAATGCTGATGAAGATAGCCTCCATATTGAATGTGGATGCGAGAAGATTGATTAACAATGGAATAGAAAAATAACATCATGGCAAAGAAACAACAGAAAGAAAAAAGCATAGAAGAAACCCTTTGGGAATCTGCCAACAAATTGCGAGGTTCGGTCGAACCATCAGAATACAAGCACGTTGTATTGAGTTTGATATTCTTGAAATATGCCTACGACCGCTTTGTCGATCGGCGCAATGAGTTGATAGCCGACCATAAGGAAGCGTTTGTAGACCAGCCTGTATTCTACAATGCCAAGAATGTATTCTACTTGAACGAAATCAGTCGTTGGGATTACCTGATGGAGAATGCCAAGCAGAATGACATTGCCATCAAGATAGATGCGGCTTTGGCTCAGGTGGAGAAAGACAATCCATCCCTAAAAGGAGCTTTGCCAAGCAATTACTATTCCGGATTGGGGCTTGACCGCACCAAACTGGCAAGCCTGTTGGATGTGATAGGCACGATAGATACGCAGAAAGACAAGGAGCACGACCTGATAGGGCGCGTTTATGAATATTTCTTGGGCAAGTTTGCCATAGCTGAAGGTAAAGGCAAAGGCGAATATTATACGCCCAAGACAATTGTCAACCTCATTGCGGAGATGATACAGCCCTATCGGGGCAAGATATACGACCCTTGCTGCGGTTCGGGCGGCATGTTCGTGCAGAGCATGAAGTTCATCGAGGCGCACCACGGCAACAAGAAAGACATTTCCGTCTATGGGCAGGAATATACCAACACCACCTACAAGTTGGCCAAAATGAACCTGGCCATCCGGGGCATAGCCTGCAACTTGGGCGAACGAGCCGCTGATACGTTCCATGACGACCGGCATAAGGACCTGAAAGCCGACTTCATCATGGCCAATCCCCCTTTCAATCAGAAATCGTGGCGGGCGGAAAATGAATTGACCAATGACCCGCGTTGGCATGGATATGAAGTGCCGCCAACAAGCAACGCCAACTACGCCTGGATTCTGAACATCGTTTCCAAACTGTCTGCCAACGGCATGGCGGGCTTTCTGCTTGCCAACGGTGCGTTGAGCGGCGACGGTACAGAGTTGAACATACGTCGCCAACTATTAAAGAACCATTTGGTGGAAGCCATTGTAATTCTCCCTCGTAATATGTTCTACTCTACGGATATCAGCGTTACTCTCTGGATATTAGCGGGTAACCGCAAAGCCCGCACAGTAGAACAGAACGGTGAATTGGTGAACTATCGCAACCGGGAAAATGAGGTTTTGTTTATCGACTTGCGTCAATGGGGTGAACCGTTCGAGAAGAAATACATCCAATTCTCTGGGGAACAGATTGCGCAAATAGCCGAAAACTTTCATAACTGGCAACGAGAGGGGCATGAACAAACCTATCGCAATGTACCCGAATACTGCTATTCCGCTACGCTTGAAGAAATCGAAGCAAAAGGGTGGTCGCTCGTGCCCAGCAAATACATCGAGTTCAAGAACCGGGACGAAGGCATCGACTTCGACACGAAGATGACGCAACTGCAAAGTGAGATGCAAGAACTGCTCCGTCAAGAGGCGGAAAGCAAAAAAGAGTTGTTGAACCTGTTTAAAGAGTTGGGGTATGGACTTGAATAGGGCTGATTATAAACGGCTGGGTGATTACATCCGCGAGGTGGATGTAAGGAATCGGGATTTGGAGGTGACGAAACTATTAGGCGTCAGTATTTCCAAAGAGTTCATGCCATCCATTGCGAACACTATTGGAACGGATATGTCTTCTTATAAGGTAGTTGAACCTCGGCAATTTGTATATATCGCAGACACTTCACGTAGAGGTGATAAAATTGCTATTGCGTTATTAGAGGAAGATAATAAGATTATAGTTTCGTCTATTTATACAGTCTTCGAGGTTAAGGACAAGCAAGAACTTCTCCCCGAATACTTGATGATGTGGTTTCGTCGCCCTGAGTTCGACCATTATGCCCGTTTCAAATCACACGGCAGTGCGCGAGAAATTTTCAGTTGGGAAGAAATGTGCGATGTAGAATTACCCATTCCTCCCATAAAACAGCAGCAAAAGATTGTATCCGAATACGAAGCTATTACCCGTCGCATTCGCCTTAATGAGCAAATCATCACTAAGTTGGAAGAAACGGCGCAAACTCTCTATCGCAAGATGTTTGTTGATGGGATTGATAAAGAGAATTTGCCGGAAGGATGGAGAATGGGAAAGCTGAGAGAGATTGCGGAAGTATGCAGCGGGAAAACTTGTAAAAACAAATCTGAACGACAAATAGGAATTTATCAATGGCCTGTTGCGGGCGCATCAGGAATAATTGGCTACTCGCCGACTTATAACCAAGACGAAAGCTTTATAACCATAGGCCGTGTGGGTACATTAGGTGTTGTTAACCGTTATGATGGGAAAGTGTTTTGCGCAGACAATGTTCTTATCATCAAATCCTGCCATTACGAGTATTGTCATCAGATTTTGCTGTCAATTGATTACAAAGAATTGGCTAAAGGTGGAGTGCAGAGTTTGATTACTCAAACAGATTTGAAAAATGTAGAAGTATTGTTACCCGATGAACACACGCTGATTTTATTTGAAAAACAAGTATTTTGTCTTTCTTTTCGAGTCAGACTAAAAAAGCAAGAGAATATGAAATTAACAGAATTACAGTCTTTGCTTTTGGCGAAGATAGGGCGATAAATAATCATAAGATGGAACGAAATGTACAACAAGAATTTTTCGAACTTTGTTTGAACACAGAAGGTCATAGTATATCAACCTATGATTTAATCGCCTATCTAACAAATGCGAATAAACTTATTACATCTATCAACCAAACGCTAAATACAAAATATTGTATTGGGTTTGACCAAGTTGAAGTTGATGTCATTGCACTAAAAGAAGGTAGTTTCAAGATACCTCTTTGCATTAAAAAGATAACGAACAATGCAACATTTGCAAGCATTGCAGGAAGTGCTATTACTTTATTTGGTGGATTTATGTTGAATTTACTTACAAAAAATCCAGAGCCACAAACTGTTCATTATGGAGAAGATACAGTAATAGTTACAAATGATGAACTTTTGAAAAATAAGAAAACAGCAAATGCTGTAGGAAGTATTGCAAAAATGGCAGTAGAGTCAGATGGTATCAAAGATATTACTGTCACTTATGAAAAGACTAACGGAGAACAAGAACAGGTGACGATAAACAAAAGGGTCCTATCACAAGTAATGTATGATGAACCTGAAGAAGAAAGCATGTCAAGTATGGTAACAAATGTTACTCTTGAGATTGTTTCTCCTGTTTTTGTTGATAAACCCGCATCTTGGAAAGTCTCTTATGACAATAAAACATTTACAGCCCAAATGACAGATGAAGATTTTCTAGAAAAGATGAATCTACAAAAACTTTCATTTGCACCAGGTGATGTGATTATTGCAGATATGGAAGTTGTGGCGAAAACAACAGAAAGAGGAATTCGCCTTAAACATTACATTCGTACAGTACACAAATATCCTAGATTCAGCAGAATTATAAGGAATGAACCTAGCTTGTTTGACAATATAGAATAATAGTTATGCCACATTTCAACGAACATGCCCTCGAACTATCCATCATGGAGCTGTTTCAACAAGAGGGTTACACATACACAAGCGGTGAGGAAATCCATAAGGAAGTGAGCGATGTCTTGCTTCGGGACGATATGCGCCTGTATCTGCGTAACCGATACAAAACCGAATGCATTACGCCGTTAGAAATAGAGCGTGTGCTTACTACATTGACTGCTAATGTGGGCTTCTCCCTGTATGAGCAGAACCGTCATACCTATCGGCTGATGACAGAAGGCTTTTCGTTGAAGCGTGAGGATGCGGCTTTGCCGGATTTGTTTATCGAACCGATAGATTTCAGCAAAGAAGGCATAAAAAATAACTTGTTCCGCATTGTCAATCAGTTGGAGATACAGGGTGCGGAGCGACGTATTCCCGATGGCATTGTTTATGTGAACGGTTTGCCCGTGGTGGTATTGGAGTTCAAAAGTGCCGTAAAAGAAGAGACGACCATCATGGATGCTTATACCCAACTCACCGTACGTTACCGCCGTGATATTCCCGACCTGTTCAAATACAACGCTTTTGTGGTGATTAGCGATGGGGTGAACAACAAGTATGGCTCTCTGTTTTCTCCTTACGATTTCTTTTATGCGTGGCGAAAAGTAGAGGCAATCGATAAGGCTACAGACGGTATCAATTCCCTCCTGACGATGGTCAAAGGTTTGTTCCGGAAAGAGAGGCTGCTGAGCGTGATAAAGGATTTTGTGTTCTTCCCCGATTCATCGAAAAACGAGAAGAAAGTGGTTTGCCGCTATCCGCAATTCTTTGCCACGCACAAGCTGTTCGAGAATATCCGTCTGCACTCCAAACTCCAAGAAGGCGGTGATGGAAAAGGAGGTACTTACTTCGGGGCGACAGGTTGTGGTAAGAGTATCACGATGCTGTTCCTTACCCGTATGTTGATGCGAAGCCGGGAGTTTGCCAGTCCTACGATAGTTCTGATAACTGACCGTACCGATTTGGATGACCAACTTTCCAAACTATTTGGAACGGCTAAGAAGTACATCGGCGATGAATGTGTAGTGGAAGTAGAAAGTCGGGATAAACTCCGGGAACATTTGGCAGGGCGAACCAGCGGCGGCGTGTTCCTGACCACCATACATAAGTTTACCGAAGACACACGGCTCTTGTCTGAACGGGCAAACATCATCTGCATATCCGATGAGGCACACCGTTCCCAAACGAACTTAGCCTTACAAGTCAAGCAGACTGACAAGGGAGTGAAACGCAACTACGGTTTTGCCAAATACTTGCATGATTCATTGCCCAATGCCACGTATGTTGGTTTTACGGGTACTCCGATTGATGCCACGATTGACGTATTCGGTGAGGTGGTGGATGCCTATACGATGACCGAATCGGTGGAAGATGGCATCACACGGCGTATTGTGTACGAAGGACGTGCTGCCAAGGTTTTGCTTGACAATAAGAAATTGCAAGAAATAGAAAATTATTATAAGCAATGTGCAGAAGAAGGTGCCAATGAATACCAGATAGAGGAAAGCAAGAAAGCCGTTACCAAAATGGAGCGCATTTTGGGAGACTCCGACCGCTTGCAAGCTGTAGCCGAAGACTTCATTACCCACTATGAGAAACGGGTGGAAGAAGGGAGTACGGTAGAGGGCAAGGCAATGTTCGTTTGTTCCAACCGAACCATTGCTTTCAACCTTTATAAAAAGATTATCGCTTTGCGTCCAGAGTGGGCAAAAATACCCGGCGAAGAAGCGCATGAGGACCATTATATGATGGCAGCGGAGCCACGTGTCCCATATGGGAATCAGGAACTACCTATCGAGAAGATAAAACTGATAATGACCCGAAGCAAGGACGATGAACCAGAACTTTACAACTTGCTGGGAACGGATGAAGACCGCCGTGCTTGGGCAGAAGAGTTTAAAAAGCCGAAATCAAACTTCAAGATTGCCATTGTGGTCGATATGTGGACAACCGGTTTCGATGTGGACTGTCTAGACACGATGTACATTGACAAACCTTTGCAGCAACACACGTTGGTGCAGACCATTTCACGGGTGAACCGTGTTTATCCGGGAAAGGAGAAAGGCTTGGTCGTGGATTATATCGGCATCAAAAGCAACATGAATGTGGCATTGAAGCGTTATGCGCAAGGTGATGCCAACTTAGACTCGGTGGAAAGCATTGAGCAGTCAGTCACGATGGTGAAAGACGAACTGGATATTATCCGCAGGATGTTCGGCGAATTTGACTATTCAAAATTTTCTACGGGTACGCCATTGGAACAATTAGACTGTCTGAACAAGGGCGCCGAGTTTATGCAGCGGACTAAAGAACAGGAAAACTTATTCATGGGACACGCCAAGAAACTAAAATCGGCATTTAACTTGTGCAGCAATAGTGAAGAGATAAGCGACGACGAGCGTGAAGAAATTCATTATTTCTGTGGCGTACGTTCCATTATTTATAAATTGACAATAGGTGATACGCCGGACATCTCTCAGATGAACCGTCGTGTCAACGAAATGATAGAAGAAGCCATCCAATCAGAAGGCGTGGAAGAAATCATCCAGATAGGCAATGACAAAGAAAACTTGGATGTGCTGAGCGAAGAATACATGGAACGCCTTGGCAAACTGAAACTGCCCAATACGAAAGTAAAACTCATGGAACGCCTGCTGAAAACCGTCATCACAGAGTTCAAGAAGGTGAACAAGGCGAAAGGCGTAGACTTCTCCAAACGCTTGAGCACTTTGGTTGACAAATACAACGAACGCAGAGATAGTGCTATCTTTGCGGATGAGGTCTTGACGGAAGTGGCTAATCAGATGGCTAATTTGTTGAAAGAGCTAAACAAGGAGAAGAAATCTTTCCTTGATTTAGGCATTAGCTACGAAGAAAAAGCCTTTTACGATATTCTGAAATCCATCGCCAAACAGTTTGGTTTTGAATATCCCGAAGACAAGTTGCTTAAACTCGCTGCTGAAATCAAGAAGATTGTAGCAGACAAGTCCAAGTACACAGATTGGTCCACTCGTGATGACATAAAGGCAGAACTGAAAATGGATTTGATTTTGGTTTTGGCTGAATATGGCTATCCACCAGTAACGAATGACGAGGTGTTTAAGGAGATTTTGGAGCAGGCGGAGAATTTCAAGAAATACAATGGATGACAATATGATGAAAGCCGAATCTCAAAACATAGAATTCAAAGAATCTTGGCGCGATGAATACCAGAAATGGATTTGTGGCTTTGCCAATGCACAAGGCGGCATCCTTTATGTGGGTATAAAGGACAATGGCGAAGTGTGCGGTGTGCAGGATGCCAAGAAGTTGATGGAGGATATTCCGAACAAGGTACGTGACATGATGGGCATCTTGGTGGATGTCAATCTGAAAGAGAAAGACGGAAAGCAATATCTGGAGATTGTGACGGATGCTTATCCTTATCCTATTAGCTTTCGTGGGAAGTATTACCAGCGAAGCGGTGCAACCAATCAGGAACTGAAAGGGGCTGCACTCGACCGTTTCATGCTTCGCAAGCAAGGAAAAACGTGGGATGGTGTACCTGTACCTTATCTGAAAGCGGAGGATTTGGATAATGCCACATTCGATTTGTTCCGCAAGTATGCCAAACGGAGCGGACGCATGGAGGAAGCGGACTTGATGGACGATAATCACGGACTGTTGGAGAAACTGCGGCTCTATGAAGGCAATTATCTGAAACGTGCTGCCGCTTTGCTGTTCCATCCCGACCCGGAAAAGTATGTGACCGGAGCATTTGTAAAGGTGGGTTTCTTCCGTGAAGGCATGGATTTGGTGTATCAGGACGAAGTGCATGGTAATCTGTTCCAGCAAATCGTGAAACTGATGGATTTGCTGTGCACCAAATACATGAAAGCCATCATCACCTACGAAGGTATCCAACGGATAGAAACATTGCCTATGCCCCGTGAGGCTCTGCGTGAAGCATTACTGAATGCCTGTATCAACAAAGATTATGCAGAGCCTTCTCCCATCCAAATCCGCGTGTATGAAAACAAGTTGGAAATAATAAACGGTGGGGTATTGCCCGAAGGGTGGACGGTGGAAACCTTATTGTCTTCGCATCGAAGTATGCCTTACAACCCTGATATTGCCAACACCTTTTTCCGTGCTGGTGAGATTGAGGCATGGGGACGTGGCATCGAGCGTATCATTACGGCTTGTAAGAATGACGGTTTTTCCACGCCAGAGTTCCGCTATGATGCTTCGGGTATATGGACAACTTTTAAGTTTGAGTACCCGGAAAGGGCTACGACCCAAAAGAACGACCCAGAAACGACCCAGAAAAACGACCCAGAAACGACCAGAAACCGACCAGAAACCGACCAGCAAAAGCAAGAAAACGTCATTCTTGAACTAATTAAAGAGAATCCTTATATACAAAGAAAAGAATTGGTAAGTCGCTTAGGCATACATGAAAGCAGCGTAAAACGTCGGTTGGCTTCACTCCAAGAAAAGGGGATAATCAGACATGTCGGTCCGAATAAAGGCGGCTATTGGGAAGTCCAAAAAGGATTTTGAACCAAGGTGGAGAAGTTTTCATGATTACATGCCTGACTTTCAAAAGAAAGCTGTATATTTGTAATCGATAAAGGAAACCTCCACGCAATCTGGCGCAGAACGCTGCAACAATCTGGTGGAGCAATAGCGGGAGATTATACTACTTGCTGAATCATAAATCAAAGATATTCAGCCACTTATCGTTAGATTACGATTCCTGGTGGCACCACTTTAAGAGCAAGAGCCGCTAAAAAGCGGCTCTTGCTCGTTATTTATACCCTGCCTTGGCCGGCCGTGTATGAACGGTCGTCACGCAGGTGTTTGCCGGCATATAAATATGTTCCGTTTGCCCGGTAAACGAATCCGCAAAAGACATTCCCGTTCCGTTCGGCCGCTTTTGTCTGTGTTTTTAGGGCGGTTTTCAAACGGGTTTTCAGGTGGTGGAAAATATGTGCCTTGTATTTTAAAATATGTCTGACATATTTCGAATTATGTCAGACATATTTTTTCTTTGCTCCGACGTGGGGCAAGCGCGCTGAAAACCAGTTTTCATTTTTCCGCGCCCGAAATGCCCGTTTTTATGCTATGGTTTAGCTTGCTCCGCTGCCCGTTATTGTAAAGGGCGCAAGGAGTGCCGCAAGTATATACAAAAACGGGGCTACCTTTTGTGCAATTATCTAATTTGTGTATTTTCGCCCCCGTTTTTAGGGTTTAAAATGAATTACTAATGAAACTATCTAAATTTGCATTCATGTTTTTCATGTTCATACCTGTCGGCGTTTCGGCACAGAGTGCAGCCGAGGCGGACTTCCTGAGCAAGAACGAAGAACTTACCAACCTTTTCAGACATGCGCGCAAAACAGATGATTATAAGGCGTGCGAGGATATATTGAGAAAGCAAATCGCGTTATTCTGTAGCATGGATTCCCTGTTGTCCGAACCGTTTGGCTATTTTAAGCACAAATCCTATTACGACCTGGCGTGCATACAATCGATAGAAGGCAAGAAGGACGAGGCGATACGGAGCTTTGCCGAAGCGTATGACGACGGCAACTTCGAGTTGACGTACAAAAGCGTAATGGAAGACAAAGACTTGGACAACATCAGGAACGAAAAAGGCTTTCAAACAATTCTTGCAAAAATTAAAGAGGCAAGCGATTACATAAAGATACTCAGAAACGCGCCCGCTTATTCTGAAACAACGGACGCAAGCGGCCTGCCCGTGATAACCTACCTCGACAAGGACGACAAAGACCTCGTGCGGGTAAGGGAATACTTCAAACTGGACAGCGTGGCGGGAAACTGCGACGAACTGACGAAGATACGCAAAATTCTAACGTACATTCACGACAAAATACGTCACGACGGCACGCAGGCCAACCCCCGTGGCGACCGCAACGCAATCAACTACGGCTCGGCCTGCAAGGACGGGGCGCACAGCCTTAACTGCCGGGGAATGGCAACCGTTCTGAACGAATGCTACCTCGCCATGGGGATAAAGTCGCGCATCATAACATGCCTGCCCAAACGGTTTTTCAGCGACTGCCACGTGATAAACGCCGTTTACTCCGAAACTCTCGGCAAATGGCTCTGGATAGACCCCACGAACAATGCCTGGGTAACAGACGACAAAGGCAACATGCTTAGCGTTCCCGAAGTAAGGGAACGCCTGCGGGCGGGGTTGCCGGTCCAGGTGAACGACGAGGCCAACTGGAACAACGAGCGCAAGGTAGAAACCGAGGATTACCTGTACAGCTACATGGCAAAGAACCTGTTCTACATAGAATGCTGGACGCGCTACGGATTCAACACCGAAAGCGACAAGAATATTCCTGTCAACTACATAATGCTGCAACCCCCGGGCTGCAAGAGCAACGCCATGCTGGAAGGCAGCATTGCCGTGAACGACGATTCTTGTTTCTGGGCTGCACCTGGCGCGTAAATATCCGCACACCTGCCGCGCAGAAACCGGCGTTTTAAGACCTGCAAAGAAAGTCGCAAAAGCGCTCGGTTGTTTTTGTCTGTGTTTTTAGGGCGGTTTTCAAACGGGTTTCCACGGGGTGAAAAATTAGTGGCTTGCTTTTTTAAATTAGTGGCTCGGATTTTAAAATCCGAGCCACTAATTTTTTCTTTGTTCCGACGTGGGGCAAACGCGCTGAAAACCAGTTTTCATTTTTCCGCACCGGAAATGCCCGTTTTCGGACTTCAGGTTTTCTTTCCGCCTTTGTCTGTTTTGGTGTTGTGTGCCGTGTTGTGACGTGTGGTGTTTGTGTGGCTTGTTGCCGCTAATTGTGTCTCCATTTCGTTTTGTGCGGATTGTTTTATTGGTTATAAATATAACAAGGCCTTTGTTGGTTTTGTGTTTTCTTTCATATTAATCGAAAATGTGGCTGTTTGCTTTCTATTTGTTGGAATATTTGCGAAAAACATTTGATTTTTCAAATATTTTGTGCTTTAAAATTTGCATGTGAAAGTATTTTATTATTTTTGCAGGCAAAATGATGTTTTAAATGCAATGTTAATTGCAAAAAGAAAGAGAATACGAATGAAAAGTAGAATTATCGATAAAAGAAATAGTGACCGTGCCGGCGGTTTGTACAGTGCGGAGTACGAGCACGACGCTTGCGGCGTGGGGATGATTGTGAACATTAACGGGGACAAGTCGCATGAGTTGGTCGATTCTGCGCTTACGGTTCTCGAGAACATGAAGCACCGCGGCGCCGAGGGTGCCGACAACAAGACTGGCGACGGTGCGGGCATTTTGCTCCAAATTCCGCACGAGTTTATCCTTTTGCAGGGCATACCCGTGCCCGAAAAGGGCAAATACGGCACGGGGCTGGTGTTTTTTCCAAAAGAAAAGGAAAGGCAATCGGCGGCCATGCGGATATTCGAAGAGGAGGTGGAACGCGAAGGGCTGTCCTTGCTCCATGTGCGTGAAGTGCCGGTGAATACTTCCGTTTTGGGCAAGACTGCCGCCGATACGGAGCCCGACATAAGGCAGGTATTCATAACCGGCGACGGGGACTCGGACAATCTGGAGCGCAGACTGTACCTCGTTCGCAAGAAGATAGAGAAGCGGATTGGCGACAAGGATTTTTATATTGTGTCGCTATCGAGCAAGACCATAATATACAAGGGTATGCTGTCGTCCGTGCAATTGCGCGATTACTTCTGCGACCTTACGCAGCCTTACTTTACGAGCGGGCTGGCCATAGTGCATTCGCGTTTCAGCACCAACACGTTCCCCGCGTGGAGCCTGGCGCAGCCGTTCCGCATGCTGGCCCATAACGGCGAAATCAATACTATACGCGGAAACCGGGGCTGGATGGAAGCAAGGGAGAGTGTGCTTTCCAACTCCGCGCTGGGCGACGTAAAGGCCATACGTCCAATCGTGCAGCCCGGAATGAGCGACAGCGCGTCGCTCGACAATGTGCTGGAGTTCTTCGTTATGTCGGGATTGAGCCTTCCGCATGCCATGGCAATGCTTGTGCCCGAATCTTTCAACGACAAGAATCCCATAAGCGAAGACCTTAAGGCTTTCTACGAATACCATTCCATACTTATGGAGCCGTGGGACGGTCCGGCGGCGCTGCTGTTCAGCGACGGCAGGTACGCAGGGGGAATGCTCGACCGCAACGGTCTGCGCCCCGGCCGTTACCTTGTAACGAAAAGCGGCATGATGGTTGTGGCAAGCGAGGCCGGCGTAATAAGTTTTGCTCCCGCTGACATCTGCGCCAAGGGGCGTCTGCAGCCGGGCAAGATTCTGCTTGTCGACACGCAGGAAGGGCGCATATACTACGACGGCGAACTGAAAGAACAGCTTGCTTCGGCTCTGCCGTACCGCCAATGGCTTGCAGCAAACCGCGTAGAGTTGCACACGCTCAAAAGCGGGCGTAAGATTGAAAACACCGTGCCCGATTACAGGCGCAAGCTGCGCGCTTTCGGCTTTACGCGCGAAGACGTTGAGCGCACCCTTATGCCAATGTGCATGAACGGTTCCGAACCAACGGCATCGATGGGCAACGACACGCCGCTGGCGGTGCTTTCGCAGAAGCCGCAGCTGTTGTACAACTACTTCCGGCAGCAGTTCGCGCAGGTAACCAATCCGCCAATCGACCCAATACGCGAGGAACTCGTAATGTCGCTCACCGAATACATAGGCGCGGTAGGCAACAACATACTCCAACCCAACGAAAACCATTGCAAGATGGTGCGCCTGCCTCATCCGATACTGACAAACACACAACTCGACATTCTTTGCAACATACGCTACAAAGGATTCAAAACGGTAAAACTGCCGATTCTGTTTGAAGCCGGAACAGGTGAGACCGGGCTGAAGGAAGCCGTGGAAGAATTGTGCCGCAGGGCAGAGATGTCGGTCGACGAAGGCGTGAACTACATCATCCTTTCCGACCGCGGAATCGACGCAAGCCATGCCGCCATACCTTCGCTGCTGGCTGTGAGCGCCGTGCACCACCATCTTATTTCCGTGCAGAAACGTGTGCAGACCGCGCTCATAGTAGAGAGCGGCGAGATACGTGAAGTAATGCACGCGGCGCTGCTCCTGGGTTACGGGGCGAGCGCAATAAACCCGTACATGGCTTTTGCCGTCCTGGACGACGTAGTACGGCGGGGCGACATACAGATGAATTATGAAACAGCCGAGAAAAACTATATAAAAGCACTGTGCAAGGGCCTTTATAAAATCATGAGTAAAATGGGCATAAGCACGATACGTTCTTACCGTGGCGCAAAGATTTTCGAGACTGTCGGACTGGGAGAGGAATTACTCAGGAAATATTTCGGCACAGGCATATCATCGGTCGGCGGCATAGGACTTAAGGAGATAGCCCACGACTATATGGCTTTTCATTCGGCCGGATATGCAAATGTTTCCGACAAATCGGACGAACCGGGCGACCTGCTGCCCTATATAGGCCAATTCTCTTACAGGAAAGGCGGAGAGTTTCACGCATGGAACCCGGAGACTATCAGTTTGCTCCAACTTTCCACGCGATTGGGCAGTTACGAGAAGTTCAAGGAGTTCACAGCCAAGGCCGACCACAAGGAAAATCCCGTTTTCCTGCGCGACTTTTTCGGTTTCAAAAGGAATCCGATTCCGGTAGACCGTGTTGAGCCGGTAGAGGAGATAGTAAAACACTTCGTTACCGGTGCAATTTCGTTCGGGGCAATAAGCAAGGAGGCCCATGAGGCACTTGCGCTGGCAATGAACGCACTTGGCACGCGCAGCAACACCGGCGAGGGCGGCGAAGACTCCGCACGCTTCCATGAAAAGCTCGACGGCATATCCTTGTGCAGCAAAACGAAACAGGTGGCTTCGGGACGCTTTGGCGTTACCGCCGAATATCTTGTCAATGCCGAGGAGATACAAATCAAGGTGGCGCAAGGAGCAAAGCCCGGCGAAGGCGGACAGCTGCCCGGCTTCAAGGTCGACAGCGTGATAGCCCGCACGCGCCATTCCATACCGGGAATTTCGTTGATTTCCCCTCCGCCCCACCACGACATCTATTCGATAGAAGACCTTGCGCAGCTAATCTTCGACCTCAAGAACGTGAACCCGCGCGCCAAAATCAGCGTGAAACTTGTGGCCGAGAGCGGCGTAGGCACAATAGCCGCAGGCGTTACCAAAGCCAAGGCCGACATCATCGTCATCTCCGGAGCCGAAGGCGGCACGGGCGCGTCGCCCGCCTCGTCCATGCGTTACGCCGGCATTCCGCCCGAGATAGGGTTGAGCGAGACACAGCAGACTCTTGTGCTCAACGGCCTGCGCGGCAATGTACGCCTGCAGACCGACGGGCAGCTTAAAACCGGGCGCGACATCATTAGCATGGCATTGCTCGGGGCTGAAGAATTCGCCTTCGGCACGGCCGCGCTAATTGTGCTGGGCTGCGTGATGATGCGCAAGTGTCATGCCAACACGTGCCCCGTGGGTGTGGCAACGCAAGACCCGAAACTGAGGGCGCGCTTCAGAGGTAATTATAAATATGTGGTAAACTATTTCCGCTTTCTCGCGCAAGAGGTGAGGGAGTACCTGGCCGCCATGGGCTTTACCCGCCTTGACGACATAGTGGGACGCACCGACTTAATCGAAATACAGCCTGCGCAAGGCGGAACAAAGGCCTCGCTGCTCGATTTCGGCAGGCTGCTGCACAAGGTAGACAACGGCAAAGCAATACACAACGTTTCCGCGCAGCGCCACGAGACAGACGACGTGCTCGACGTGTCAATCATAAAGGCTGCTGAAGAAGCCTTGCTCCACCAGAAGGAAGTGTCGCTCGAATATGCCATTGCCAACACCGACCGCTCCGTAGGCGCAATGCTCTCGGGCGAAGTGGCCCGGCGTTACGGCCAGGCCGGATTGCCCGAACGCACCATACAGGTAACGTTCAAAGGGTCGGCGGGCCAAAGTTTCGGGGCATTCCTTGCAAAAGGCGTAAGTTTCCGCCTTGAAGGCGAGGCCAACGACTATGCGGGCAAAGGCCTTAGCGGAGGACGCATAATGGTTTACCCGCCGCTGCACAGCGCATTCCCGGCCGAGGATAACACCATAGCCGGAAACACACTGCTGTACGGGGCTACGAGCGGCGAAATGTTCATAAACGGCAGGGCGGGCGAGCGTTTCGCCGTAAGGAACTCGGGCGCGATAGCCGTAGTCGAGGGAGTGGGCGACCACTGCTGCGAATACATGACCGGCGGGCGCGTGGTAGTGCTCGGCGAGACGGGGCGCAACTTTGCCGCCGGAATGAGCGGCGGAATTGCATACGTGTGGGACAGGAACGGGAACTTCGACTATTTCTGCAACATGGACATGGTGGAACTCTCGCTGCTCGAGGACTCTGCTTCGCGCAAGGAACTGCACGAACTCATAAGGCTGCATTACCTATACACAGGCTCCGAACTGGCGCGTACCATGCTCGACGACTGGAACCGATATGCCGGCGAATTCATCATGGTAACGCCCATCGAGTACAAGAAAGTGCTGGCCGAGGAACAAATGCGCAAGTTGCAGGAAAAAATTGCCGAGGTGCAGCGCGACTATTGACATACGTTTCGCCCCACATCCCGGAGCGCAAAAACGGGCAGTGAAAAACGACATTTTTGTCTGCGAAAGTTGAAAACTAATTTTCAGGCGGTTAAACCCCTCTCGGAGCAAATGAAAAATACAAGGCACATATTTCGAAATATGTCAGACATATTTTAAAATATCTCAGACATATTTTCCGCCCCTTGAAAACCGGCAGAAAACTGCGCCTGAAAAAAAGACAAAAAACGGTACACGGAAAATGCACGGCGGCAACGCCTGCACACATATATAAAAACGAACATAAAAACATACGGGTTCCATGAGGCCCGGGCATACAAAAACAAGTATATGGGAAATCCTAAAGCATTTTTGACCATACCCCGCCAGGAGGCGGGATACAGGCCTGTTCACGACCGCATTGCCGACTTTGGCGAAGTGGAACAGACCCTCAACACGGGCGAGCGCAAGCTCCAGGCTTCGCGCTGCATGGACTGCGGCGTGCCTTTCTGCCACTGGGCGTGCCCTCTGGGCAACCGCCCGCCCGAATTCCAGGACGCGTTATACCGCGGCAAGTGGCGCGAGGCCTACGAGATACTCACCGAAACAAACGACTTTCCCGAGTTCACGGGGCGCGTGTGTCCCGCACTGTGCGAGAAGAGCTGCGTGCTCAAACTGAGCATGGACGCTCCCGTAACGATACGCGAAAACGAAGCCGCCATAGCCGAGGCAGCCTTTCGCGAGGGATACGTGCAGCCGCACAATTATGCGCGCAACGGAATGAAGGTGGCCGTAATAGGGTCGGGCCCCGCCGGGCTGGCCGCCGCAAACCGGCTGAACAGCATGGGATACGACGTTACCGTATTCGAAAAGCAGGAATACATAGGCGGATTGCTGAGGTTCGGAATACCGAATTTCAAACTGCATAAGCCAATCATCGACCGCCGTCTTGACGTAATGCGTGCCGAAGGCATAAGTTTCAAAACCTCGTCCGAAGTCGACCTCACCAACCTGCCGCAGGGATTCGACGCATACTGCGTGTGCATAGGCACACCGCAGGCGCGCGACCTGAAAATAGAAGGACGCGGGTTGAAAGGCATACACTTCGCAATGGAAATGCTCGCGCAGCAAAACCGCATTTTGGCCGGACAAGCCTTTGGCGAAGACGAACGTATTTCGGCACGGGGCAAGAACGTGCTTGTAATAGGCGGCGGCGACACAGGCAGCGACTGTATCGGCACAAGTCACCGCCAGGGGGCGGCAAGCGTGACGCAGATAGAGATTATGCCCAAGCCGCCCGTGGGACATAACCCCGCCACCCCGTGGCCGCAGTGGCCCGTTGTGCTAAAGACAAGCAGCAGCCACGAGGAAGGGTGCGTGCGCCGCTGGAGCCTGTCGTCCACGCGCTTTATCGGCAATGACGGCCGCGTGTGCGGAGTGGAAGTAGAAGAAGTGGAATGGAAACCCAATCCCTCCGGCGGCCGCCCGCAAATGTGCCCCACCGGGAAAAAAGAGGTAATAAAGGCCGAACTCGTGTTGCTGGCCATGGGATTCCTGAAACCCGAGCTCCCGCAACTGCCCGAAAACGCATTCATCGCAGGCGACGCGGCCACAGGTCCGAGCCTCGTGGTGCGTTGTATCGACAGCGGGCGCAAAGCCGCAGTGCAAATCGACAGCTTCCTGAAAAAACAGCACTGACGCGGCACAGCCCGCAAATCTTAGGGCAACAGCATATATCATTAACAGTAAAAAAAGATTCAACCATGTGTGGAATAGCCTGTATCTTCAACATAAAGAAACAAACGCCTGCCTGGCGCGACAAAGCTCTTGCCATGGCAAAACGCATACGCCACCGCGGACCCGACTGGAGCGGCATATACTGCGGCGGCTCGGCAATACTTGCCCACGAACGCCTTTCGATAGTCGACCCCTTGAGCGGAAAGCAGCCGCTCTACTCGCCCGACCGCAGGCTCGTGCTTGCCGTGAACGGCGAGATTTACAACCACCGCGACATCCGCGCCCGTTACAAGGATTCCTACCGCTTTCAAACCGGTAGCGACTGCGAGGTTATCCTTGCCCTTTACCGCGACAAGGGTATAGGGTTTCTCGAGGATTTAAGCGGCATTTTCGCTTTTGCCATTTACGACGAGGAGCGCGACGAATTCTTCATTGCGCGCGACCCGATAGGCGTAATCCCCCTGTATATCGGTTACGACAGCGACGGAGTGGTTTATTGTGCCAGCGAACTGAAGGCGCTCGAAGGTTTTTGCGAATATTACGAGGTTTTTCCGCCGGGACATTATTACCACAGCCGCGAGGGGAAAATAACGAAGTGGTACAGGCGCGACTGGCAGGAAGCTGACGCAAGCCGTTCGGGCAAAAGCAGTGCGCGGCTCGGCGATTCTCCTGCGCAGTTGCTCCGCTACAGCCTTGAGCAGGCGGTGAGGCGGCAGCTTATGAGCGATGTTCCATACGGTGTGCTGCTCTCGGGCGGGTTGGACAGTTCGATTATATCGGCCGTGGCAAAGAAATACGCCCCGCGCCGTATTGAGAACGAGGGCAAAACCGAAGCCTGGTATCCGCAGCTGCATTCGTTTGCCATAGGTTTGAAAGGTGCGCCCGATTTGAAGAAAGCCCGCGAAGTGGCCGATTACATAGGCACTGTGCACCACGAAATAAACTACACCATACAGGAAGGGCTCGACGCAATAAGGGACGTGATATATTACATCGAGACTTACGACGTGACGACAGTGCGGGCCTCGACGCCGATGTACATGCTGGCGCGTGTTATAAAGAGCATGGGGATAAAAATGGTGCTCAGCGGCGAAGGGGCCGACGAGGTGTTCGGCGGTTACCTGTACTTCCACAAAGCCCCGTCGCCCGAGGAATTCCACAAGGAAACCGTGCGCAAGCTCTCGAAGCTGAACCTTTACGACTGCCTGCGGGCAAACAAGTCGCTCGCTGCCTGGGGCGTGGAGGGGCGCGTGCCTTTCCTCGACAAGGAGTTCCTCGACGTGGCCATGACCATAGACCCTGCGCTGAAAATGTGCCCCGGCCACACGATAGAAAAGAAAATACTGCGCGAAGCCTTTGCCGACATGCTGCCCGAAAGCGTGGCGTGGAGGCAAAAGGAACAGTTCAGCGACGGGGTAGGGTACAGCTGGATAGATACGCTGAAAGAAATAACGGCCCAGGCAGTGAGCGACGAACAAATGGCCGCAGCCGCCGAACGTTTCCCCGTAAACCCGCCGCGCAACAAGGAAGAGTATTATTACCGCTCTATCTTCGAGTCGTATTTCCCGAGCGAGAGCGCTGCCCGCACCGTGCCGAGCGTTCCGAGCGTGGCTTGCTCCACGGCAGAGGCCCTTGCGTGGGACGATTCCTTCAAAAACATGAACGAGCCGAGCGGCCGTGCCGTGAAGGACGTGCATGAGGACGCATATAAATAACCTTTTCCCGGCCGGACGGTATTCTCGCAAAGCCGCACGGGCAAGAAAGCCGAAAGTGCGGCTTTTTTGTGTAAAATTTTGAGACCCCCGCAAAAATAGGTCCGACCTATTTCAAAATACAAGGCACATATTTTAAAATATGTGCCTTGTATTTTTTATTTTCTCCGACCTGTTTGTAACTTGCTGAAAATGAGCGATGATTTTCAGGCTGAGAAAACAGACATTTTCAGACTCGTTCCGCAGCCTTTCTTTGGACGGTTTAACCTAAAACGGTCATTAGGGAATTAAGCAGTAATGTCGAGTGCGATTTCTTCGCCAACTTACGCACTTCTGCCGTCTTCTGTATTCCCGTCCGGCTTAGGCGTAGCGGGCTACGGCGAAGCCGGGCGTAAAGCTATCTGCCGGGCATAAGCACGCAATTTGCCGAAGCCTGACGACCGATTTGGGTTGAAGATAGGGAACGAAAAAATCCCCGGCACTTGAATTGAGCCGGGGATTTCAAGGTTTGCCCTTCGGTTGTCGGGCTGTATTATTTGAGGCGTGCAAGCGTTTCCTTTATGCGCTTCATTGCCTCGCGTATGTTGTCGTCGCTTGTTGCATAGCTCATGCGCAGGTATCCGGGAGCGCCGAACGCCGTGCCGCATACCGTGGCCACGTGTCCCGTTTCGAGCAGGTAGAGCGCCAGGTCGTTGTCGTTGTTGATAACCTTGTCGCCGTCGCGTTTGCCGAAATAGGAATCACATTTGGGGAATACGTAGAATGCTCCGTGCGGGTCGTTTACTTCGATTCCCGGAATGTCTTTCATAAGTCCTACAATAAGGTCCTTGCGCTTTTCGAATGCCTGGCGCATTTGCTCGACGCATGTCTGGTCGCCGGCAAAGGCTTCGGCTGCCGCAATCTGGCTTACCGAGCACGGGCCGCTTGTGTATTGTCCCTGCAGCTTGTTGCATGCCTTTACTATCCACTCCGGTCCGGCTATGAAACCAATTCTCCAGCCGGTCATGGCGTAGGCTTTCGACACGCCGTTGATTATTACGGTGCGCTCTTTCATTCCATCTACCTGCGCCATGCTTGCGTGTTCGCCCACGTAGTTGATGTGTTCGTAAATCTCGTCGGACAGTACGATTATGCGCTCGTGCTTCTTCAGCACTTCGGCCAGGGCTTCAAGCTCGGCGCGCGAATATATCGAGCCGGTGGGGTTGGACGGCGAGCAGATTATCAGGGCGCGCGTATGCGGCGTTATGGCAGCCTCGAGCTGGGCCGGGGTGATTTTGAAGTCCTGCTCTATGCCGGCGCTTACGCATACGGGTTTGCCTTCGGCAAGTTTTACCATCTGAGGATAGCTAACCCAATATGGTGCGGGGATTATGACTTCGTCGCCTGCCTGAATGATAGACATTATGACGTTGCAGACACTTTGTTTTGCACCGTTGGAGCATAATATTTGCGATGTGGCGTATTCAAGGCCGTTCTCGCGCTTGAGTTTTCCGGCTATGGCCTCGCGCAGCACGGGGTAGCCCGGCACGGGGGAATAGTGGGAGAAATTGTCGTTGACTGCCTTTATGGCTGCTTTCTTTATGTTTTCGGGAGTATTGAAGTCAGGCTCTCCTACACTTAGGTTTATTACGTCGACACCTTGTGCCTTAAGTTCACTGCTCTTTTGCGACATGGCCAGTGTGGCCGATGGGGCAAGGCGGTTCAGACGTGCAGACAGTTCATTCATGATTGTAGTTTTTTATCTTGTTTGTTTTTTATTCTTTGTTGTTGCCGAACAGACGCAGAATGTAGAGGAACAGGTTTATGAAGTCGAGATACAGCGAAAGGCTGCCGATGAGCGCCAGCTTTTGCGTGCTGTCGTTTACTTCGTCACCGTATTCGATGAGCATTTGTTTGATTTTCTGCGTGTCGTAAGCCGTAAGCCCAACGAACAGCAGTACGCCCACGTAGGTGATAATCCAATACATCACGCTGCTGTTGAGGAAAATGTTCACAACCGAAGCTATGATGAGCCCGATGAGCGCCATGGTGAAGAATGAGCCGAAAGAACTGAGGTCTTTCTTGGTTACGAAACCTATGAACGACATGGCTGCGAACATTCCGGCTGTTACGAAAAACGCCGTTGCGATGGATGTTGACGTATAGGCAATGAATATGAACGACATCGTAACGCCGTTGAGCACGGAATATAGCGCAAACATAATTCCGGCAGTCGAGAACGACATCTTCATTATTCGTGCAGAGAGTATGAACACGAGTGCGAGCTCGGCTATTACAAGGAGCCAGAATGTACCGCGCGAAGCGAAGATGGACTGTACCAGGCCCGGGCTTGAAGCTACATAAAGCGATGTGAGGCCGGTAACGGCAAGTGCAAGGGTCATCCAAAGGTAAACCTTGCCCATAAGGGTGCGGTAAGCGGTATTTACACTTTGAATTACTTGGTTTTGAAATTCGATTTCGTTTCTCATGATGATGTTTATTTTTGTTTGTTATTGTCGAAATGTAGGGTGTGCCCCATTCTTTCCTTTTTGGTGTGCAGGTAACGCTCGTTGTATTTGTTTGGAGTTACCTCGATGGGCACGTTTTCGGTTATTTCGAGCCCGTATGCCTCGAGCCCGACCCTTTTCACAGGGTTGTTGGTAAGAAGGCGCATTTTGCGCACGCCTATCTCGCGCAGAATTTGTGCACCAACGCCGTAGTCGCGTTCGTCGGGGTCGTAGCCGAGGTGTATGTTGGCGTCTACGGTGTCGTATCCTTCTTCTTGCAGTTTGTAGGCAGCTATCTTGGCCATGAGTCCTATTCCTCGGCCTTCCTGGTTGAGGTACAGCACTACGCCCTTGCCTGCTTTCTCGATTTGCTGCATTGAACGGTGCAACTGTTCGCCGCAGTCGCAGCGAAGGCTGCCGAAAATGTCGCCTGTGGCGCAGGATGAGTGAACGCGCACAAGCACCGGCTCGTCTTCTTTCCATGTACCTTTTATCAGGGCTATGTGTTCTTTCCCCGTATTTTTTTGCTTGAAAGGAATAAGGCGGAAGTGCCCGTAATTTGTAGGCATGTCGACCTCGTCTCCTTTTTCAACCAGCAGGTCGGCTTTCAGACGGTAAGCTATAAGGTCGCTTATGGTTAGTATTTTCAGTCCCCATTCCTTTGCTTTTTCGATAAGTTGGGGCATACGTGCCATTGTGCCGTCCTCGTTCAGTATTTCTATCAAGGCAGCGGCGGGGCGCAACCCGGCAAGGCGGGTAAGGTCGATGGCAGCTTCGGTGTGCCCGGCGCGACGTAGCACTCCGTTGTCCTGAGCATAGAGGGGGCAGATGTGTCCCGGCTTGCCGAACGTCTGTGGTGTGGACTCCGGGTCGGCAAGTGCCTTTATCGTTTCGGCGCGGTCGTGTGCGCTTACTCCGGTGGTGCAGCCTTCGAGCTTGTCGACCGTTACTGTGAACGGCGTTCCGAGAAGGCTGGTGTTGTCGTCCACCTGGTGGGGCAGTTTAAGCTCGTTGCAGCGGCTTATTGTTATCGGTGCGCACAGAACTCCTCTTCCGTTGCTGAGCATGAAGTTTACTTTGTCTTCTGTAATGAGTTCTGCCGCCGTTATGAGGTCTCCTTCGTTTTCCCGGTCTGGGTCGTCGACTACGATTACGAACTTTCCTTCGCGGAAGTCTTCTATGGCTTCTTCGACGGTTGCCGGTTTGAAATTCTCGGTTGTTGCCATTATGCTGTTGTTTGATTTTGTTTTTCTGTTTTATTTAATGTTTCGATGTATTCGCGTTCTTTGTCGCACGAAGATACGATTTGTTTCATATCTCTGAGCAGGCGCAGACGGTATTTCCACATTCTTAGCCAAAAGATAAGCCCTATTGGCAGTATTGCCCCTACGGTGCGGTTAATCCATGGTTTATTGAATGGCAGCACGTGCGCCGTGACAAATATTATGGGGAAACGGTTCAGCTCGTAAAGGATTCTCGGGTCGCGCGAGTTCGACAATTCTTCCACAATGCTTTCCATTTCGTCGTTTATTCGGGTTGCCTGGTGGTCCTCTTTGGGGCGGAAGAAGTTTGTCAGGTAGTTCGGAGCCCTCCACAGTCGTTTGCGCCTGTTGTATTCGCGACAGTCTTCGGCAAGCTTGTCGAGACGTTCGTAAACGTCGGCATAGTTCGGGTCTTCTACGATTACTTCTTTCAGTGTAATGTGGCGGCGTGTGCGCAGTCCGAGCACGGTGATGAAGAACCGCCTGTAGGCTTCGGCGTTAAAGACAACCGAATCCTTGTTTGCCTTGTAGGTAAGGAACGCTCCGAGCGGCACGAGCACCATGGCGCTTATCCACATGCCGAACCATATCTCCCACGTGCCTTCCTTTGCAAGTTTCATGCCGGACGTGCTTATTATGTAGTATAATATGAAGATTATGACCGATACCACGGTCGGCAGTCCGAGTCCTCCTTTTTGTATTATCGAGCCGAGCGGCGCGCCCACGAAGAAGAATATTATGCACGTTAGCGATAGGAGTATCTTGTTGTGCCAGGCTATCATGTATTTCCTCATGTTGAGGTCTATGTCGAGCACCTCGTACCTTTGCCATTCGAGCTCTGTTTCTACGCGTCCGGCTTTTTCGCGTGTCTTGTTGATTACCGATGTTTTCTGTTCGGCCGAGAGAGATGAGAAAAGGCTGTCTATGTCTATTTTTGTTACAGGTACTTCGGCCGATGATTTATCTGGCTTGGCAGCCTGAAATGGTGCGGCAGTCTTTTTTTCGGCTTTCGCGGCCGGGGCTTGCGTTGCGGCAGCAGGGGTTTTTGCCGCCGTCTTGGCAGGCGTTTGTTTCGGCGCGTCGTTGTGATACCTGTTCAGAGCAGGTATTGTTCCCAGTCCGCCTTCCTTGGCCACTATGGCGTAGTTCGCTTTTCCGAGGCTGTCGGCGTATGTTTCCATTGAATCGACGCCAACTACGAGTTCTGCCATGTTTCTCGATTCCGGGCGGTTGCCAATTGCGTCGGCGTCGAGCACGTTGAAGTTGCTGTCGAATTCTATATAGAGTTGCTTGTAGGCGAATGTCTCCCTGTCGTAAGGGATATAGGCGTTCAGGCGGCCTGTAGAGGAAGCGTCGAGGTTCTCAAACTGTTCGCCGCTGTACAGTTGCAGCTTCAGGTAATGTTTGTCGCCTGTTATTTCGAGTTTGGCCGAGTCGGCAAGTACAATCTGCGCCTTGTTGAATCCTCGGTCGGTTTTGTATATTATCACGTTGTAGAGCATTCCCGTTTCGTTCTCTTTTTTCTGTACGTACAGGTTTACGTTGGGAATGCCGTTGTAGAATGCTCCTTCGGGGATGTCGAGGGCCGGTGCGCTCTCGTGCATGCTGAGGAGCAGCGCCCGCAGCTGGTATTCGGCATTTGGGCTCGTTACGTTCTGGAAGTAGAACGACATGCCTCCTATGGCCGTTACAATCACAATCAGCGGCCTCATAATGCGTATGAGCGGAATGCCGGCGCTTTTCATGGCCAGCAGCTCGAGGCGTTCGCCCATGTTGCCGAACGATATAAGCGACGAAAGCAATATGGCCAGCGGAATGGCTTGCGGAACTACGGTAAGAGCCATGTACCAGAAGAACTGGGCAAAGATGTCCATGGTAAGCCCCTTGCCGATGAGTTCGTCGATGTACCTCCACGTAAACTGCATCATTAGCACGAACAGGCTGACGAAGAATGCTCCGGCAAGCATCATCAGGAAGCTTCGTGTTACGAATAGGTCGAGTTTTTTTATGTATTTCATCCTTTCAGTGAAGGTACACTTTCCTTTAATCGGCAAAATTACTACAATTTATGCACTTTTGTGTGCTTTTTGCGCGTATAATTGAACTTGTCGCCGGCCTTTACGTTTCTTTAGCAAAGATGTGGCGGCTGCTTCACATTTTTTAAGTGGCTGCCGGCAATGTGTGTTAGCGTTTATGCTAAAAAATACCGTAAAAAGTTTGCCGGTTATGAAGAAATACGTATTTTTGCAACCGCATTTACGCAAATGGCGGGATAGCTCAGCTGGTTAGAGCGCATGATTCATAATCATGAGGTCCCC
>ENA-UOOA01001744-UOOA01001744.1-human-gut-metagenome-genome-assembly--contig:-P61old-NODE-1744-length-33226-cov-12.000754_pt1 | contig 33226 bp, 26 predicted proteins | sample MGYA00242467_ERZ724014 | MGnify/ENA metagenome assembly ERZ724014 | reverse complement strand
AGCAACTCTGGATTTAAAAAAAATGATTACCTTAAAAAGTAAAAAAGAAATTACAAGTTTATGTAAAATAACAGAAGATAAAATAGCTTTTATAAATAGTAATAAAATATTTATTTACAACATAAAAAATAATGAAATTGAAATAGAAATGCTTTTGCCAATTCAGCGAAAAAACCAAAAAATAACTTCCATTTCAAATAACATACTTTTAATTACTGGAGGCTTACAGATGTGTTTTCCTAGTAATTACTGCAATGCGAAGGAAACAGAGTTTTTAAATATAAAAAATAAAAAAATATACCGAGGAGTTAATATTGAAAGGCATGCAGATATTTCTGCAAATAACAGCTCTCAAATAATATTTTTGGGAACTACAGCCTTTTTAAAACCCAAAAATACTGTTATTTTTAAAATTAATTCATTTATGAAAGGAGAGTAATATGGAACTTTCAACGATAAAAGATTATGCACAATTATCTATCGAAAATACCTATGGTAAGGAATATTATACCATCGGCCAATATGATTTATGAAATAAAGTAATATTATAACAAAATAGGAAGTTTAAAGAGTTGGAGTCATGTTGAAATTTTTGCACTATTATAACAACGATTATTATACAATTGGTAAAGAATTGTTTGAAAACTTCCAGCAGGAAATTGCATTAGTCTGTGGCATATTGGCTTGTTGTATTTTAATTCCTATCTATTTTAATTTTTATAATATAGCCGAAAGACAGTTTAAAAAAAGATATCCAAGTGAAAAAGTGATTTATGTTGTAAAGAATGGAATATTTTTTATGTTTTTAGTTACTTTTATTATAGGTGAAGGTTTTGGGTTACATATATTACCATTCTTTATTTTTAAAAATGTTCCAGCTGCAATAACACCTTGGAACAACTTATTTTTAACAATAATTCTTTATATTGTTACATATTATATAGTATTAGAAAGGCTTTCTCTAATATATGTTTTATCTGAGGAAAGGATTCAACTTGTAAGGTCTCTTTATACATATAAATTTAATCTTAAAATAAAACCTGTAGAATATACAGATATTGAGTCAGTAAGATATCACAAATTTTTAACATGGGAATACTTAGACATAAAGTTAAAAGATGGAAAAGATTTTAATGGTTTGCTATTTTTTAAGAAACTTAAATATGTTAAAAGTTTAATTGAAAAATATATGAAGAAGGAGGTAGCAGATGTCTGATTTAAATGCATCTAATATAGAAAATCTTAAGTTTGAACTTTATGTTTCAGAACCTGATAAAAATCATCCTAATATAGACTATAGCAATGCTCAAGAAATATCTTTCCAATCTGCATCATACTTAAGAAGTCAAGTGTTTTCTAGTGCGTTAGAATACCTCACAGAAGGTGTGCAAAATGCAAAATTATTAAAAATTTCAGGAGGTGTTCTGTTAGACGGCCCTTTTACAGCTATAGGAATAACTTTAGACGCTAAAGAAGAGGGTGTAATGAAAGCTACAATTACTGGTATAACCTCAAGTGTTATAACTACAACCGTTGTAGTAACTATAGTATCACCAATAATTGCTACAGCAGGATTGCCTGTTAGTGTTGCATTTGTTACTGGATTGCTTGCTACAGCTGTTATTGGATATGTTGTAGACTCTAATGTAGACAAAATTTATGATAGCGTACAACAAAAATGGGGAGAATTTTTATATAATGAAGACACAAAGCAACTGACATACCAAACAACAATAGAAGATTTAAAATCTATAAAAGACCTTATAACTCCAATATATGAATGTAGCATTGATGAAAATGGCGGGGAATATCTTAAAGGCATATCAATTAATCAAATAATAGAAGGTAGTGAAAATAAATATATAATCGAATCAGGTGACACCATTTGGGGTTTGAGTCAACGCTATGGAGTAAGTGAAGATGAACTTATAGAATTAAATCCATGGTTGAGTGATAGATTTTCAGAAGACGGTAACTTTGCTCTAATCCGCCCAGGAGAAAAGCTATTGCTTCCAGGTGGCTCTTCAGAAATGGCTCAAAAAATAAGAGAACCTTTTACCGAAGCTCAAAGTGCAGAAGTACCAAAAGACCCGTTACTAATCGATCTAGACGGCGATGGCATAGAAACAACCAGCATAGAAAATGGCGTCTATTTCGATCAGGAAAATGACGGATTTGCCGAATTAAGCGCCTGGGTCTCCTCAGATGATGGCGTCCTCGCCATTGACAAAAACAACAACGGCACCATCGACAACGGCTCCGAACTATTCGGCGACAGTTACGTAAAATCAGATGGCACCATTGCCACCTCCGGCTTCGACGCACTTTCCGACCTTGACAGCAACGGCGATGGTCAAATAAATTCCTCCGACACAAGTTTCGACGCAATAAAAATTCTAAAAGGAGACGGTACTCTCCTAAGTCTAAGCGACGCCGGCATCAGCTCAATAAGTCTGACTTCAAAAAAATCAGTAATAACAGATTCGAACGGCAATCGCCAGCTAACCACCGGCACATACACGAAAACAGATGGCAGCACCGGCAAGATAAGCGATTACGAACTTCAAAGCGACCCAATGAATTCAATCGCAACCGACTGGCTCGAGGTTTCAGACGAAATCGCCGCACTGCCGGATATTCCCGGCATGGGAAAAATGTATTCTCTGCATCAGGCTATGGCAAGAGATGAAGAACTTACAGCCCTCATTAAAACCTTTATAAATGCTCCCGATGCGAGTACCCGTCAGTCTTTAATTCCACAAATAATCTATAAATGGGCAGATGTTGAAAATATCGCCTCTGACAGCCGCGGCATTCAGATGGATGCAAAAGATTTAACAGCCTTAGAAAAATTTATGGGCAGCGAATTTTTAGGCGTTGCACATAGCGGAATTCCGAACAGCACCGCCGCAAATCTTTTAGAAAATGCTTTTGCAATATTAAAAAGTTACATATATGCCGAGTTGACATCTCAAACAGCACTGAAACCTATATATGAAATGCTTGAACTTGAATATGATGAAGCATTACAAAAATACGTATATAATCTAGATACAGTTCAGAATTATATAGATTCAGTAATATCTCAGGATACAACCTCTGGAAAAGGATTGTTATTGGAATTCGCCGGAACATTTATAAACTTGGGTTTAAAAGAAACAAGTAATTATTCCTCATTTGAGCAGCATTATATAGAAATGGGTGACGATTTCAAGTTATTAATGCAAACTGTTGACAAAATAAATATATATGGCACAGAAGGCGATGATAATATTGAAGGAACAGCTCAACAGGAAGCTGTGTTTGGTTATGGCGGAAATGATACAATATACACTCGACAGGGCGACGACCTTGTCTACGGCGGTGACGGAAATGATATTATAGATACCTGCGAAGGTAATGATGTTATTTATGGAGAAGCCGGCGATGATACAATAAATTCAGGTGCTGGTGATGACATAGTTTATGGCGGTGACGGCAACGACATAATAACCAATTCCGGCGGCAATGATTACATAGACGGTGGCGCCGGTGACGACACAATCAAATCAACCGCCATAAGCTCAAATCCGACAGATGAAACCTTAGTTGGCGGAACTGGCAACGATTACTTTGAAGATAAAGATGGCGGCGACGAAACCTTTATCTTTAACTTGGGCGATGGCAATGATTTGATATATAACCGTGGCGGTAATGACACAATCAAATTTGGTGCAGGTATTACTCAAGACAACATAAAATTCCATGGCGAGGGTTATGATTTATTCATAACCTTTAGTAATTCAGAGGACTCAATCAAGATAAAAAGTTTTATCAGCTCAAACTCATATAGAATTGAGAACTTTGAATTTTCGGACGGTACAATAATTACCTCAGACTATGTCATGTCCCATTTAGTAACCGATGGCACCTCTGGAGATGACACTTTAGAAGGAACAACAGTTTCCGAAACAATCTATGGCTACGCCGGTAATGATACAATAGAAAGTGGCTCCGGTGATGATATAGTTTATGGTGGTGACGGCAACGACACAATAACTAATTTCGGCGGCAATGATTACATAGATGGCGGCGCGGGTGATGACACAATCAAGTCAACCGCCTCAACATCAAATCCAACAAATGAAACCTTAGTTGGCGGAACTGGCAATGATTATTTTGAAGATAAAGACGGCGGCGACGAAACTTTTATCTTCAATCAAGGCGATGGAAATGACATTATTTACAACAACAAAGGCAATGATACAATCAAATTTGGGAATGGCATAACTCTGGACAACATAAAATTCCATGGCGAAGGTGTTGATTTATTCATAACATTTAGCGATTCAGAGGACTCAATCCAGATAAAAAATTTTATCAACTCAAGCTCATATAGAATTGAGAACTTTGAGTTTTCGGACGGAACAACCCTTACCTCAGACTATGTAATGGCACATTTAGTAACTGAAGGCACTTCTGGTGATGATACAATAACCGGAACAAATGCTTCAGAAACAATATACGGCTACGCCGGCAATGATACAATAAATTCAGGCTCCGGTGATGACATAGTTTATGGGGGCGACGGCAATGACATAATAACCAATTCCGGCGGCGATGATTACATAGACGGCGGCGCCGGAGACGACACTATCAAATCAACCGCCTCAACATCAAATCCGACAGATGAGACCTTAGTCGGTGGCTTAGGCAACGATTATTTTGAAGATAAAGACGGCGGCGACGAAACCTTTATCTTTAACCTAGGTGATGGCAATGACGTAATACATAACCGCGGCGGTAACGACACAATCAAGTTTGGCGCAGGAATAACTCTGGATAATATAAAATTTCATGGTGAGGGTGTTGATTTATTCATAACCTTTAGTAATTCAGAGGATTCAATCCAGATAAAAAGTTTTATAAACTCAAGCTCATATAGAATCGAGAATTTTGAATTTTCCGATGGAACAACCATTACCTCAGACTATGTCATGTCCAATTTAGTAACCGAAGGCACGCCTGATGATGACACAATAATCGGAACGAATGCTTCGGAAACAATCTATGGTTACGCCGGCAATGATACAATAAATAGCGGTGCCGGGGATGACATAGTTTATGGCGGCGATGGCAACGATATAATAACCAATTCCGGCGGTGATGATTACATAGACGGCGGCGCCGGAGACGACACAATCAAGTCAACCGCCTCAACATCAAATCCGACAAATGAAACCTTAGTTGGCGGAACTGGCAATGATTATTTTGAAGATAAAGATGGCGGCGATGAAACCTTTATCTTTAACTTGGGTGATGGCAATGATTTAATATATAACCGTGGCGGCAATGATACAATCAAGTTCGGCGCAGGCATAACTCAAGAAAATACAAAATTCCATGGCGAAGGAAGTGATTTGTTTATAACATTCAAAGATACAACTGATTCAATCCAGATAAAAAGTTTTGTAAACTCAAGCTCATACAGAATCGAGAATTTTGAATTTTCCGATGGAACTTTGCTTACCTCAGACTATGTAATGTCCCATTTAGTAACCGAAGGCACCTCCGGCGATGACACAATAACCGGAACAAATGCTTCGGAAACAATCTATGGCTACGCCGGCAATGATACAATAAATAGCGGCTCCGGCGATGATATCGTTTATGGCGGCGACGGTAACGATATAATAACCAATTCCGGCGGTGATGATTATATAGACGGTGGCGCGGGGGATGATATAATCAAGTCAACCGCCTCAACATCAAATCCGACAGATGAAACCTTAGTCGGCGGAACTGGTAATGATTACTTTGAAGACAAAGATGCCGGCGATGAAACCTTTATCTTTAACATAGGTGATGGGAATGACGTAATATATAACCGTGGCGGAAATGATACTATAGTTTTTGAAAGTTCCGTATCAAAAGAAAATATTGCATTTTTTATGGATTCTTCCGGAGATTTATTTGTTGATTATGGTGAAGATGCGGGTAATGATATTATTCAAATTGAAAATCAAAAGAGTTCAAGCTATGCAATAGAGTCATTTAAAGTAACTGATGAAAGCGGCAAATCATATTTACTTACAAGCGACGATATAAATAAGTTAATTCAGGATATGTCAGCTTACGCTGCTGATAACGGAATTTCTATAAACTCAGCGGCCGATGTAAAAGAAAATCCTGATTTAATGAACCTTGTTGCAAATTCCTGGGCGGCATAGGAAGGTACAAGATTTATGCAAACAGGATTAACAGCCTTTGACACTGTTGCCAAAATTAACGGGATAAGCCTTGATTTGCGCTCTATAATCCGCGAATTTTCTCTGGGCGAAGAGGAAATTGAAGTTGAAGAACTGCTTCTGATTATGAAGCAGTTCGACTTCAAAGCAAAAGTTAAAACTCTAAATGTTGACAATATTCCGGACAATTACCCTCTTCCTGCTGTAATTTTGCAGAAAAACCGCAAATATTCAGTTCTGTTAAAAGCTGATAAAGTCAAAAAACATGTATTAATTTATTCAATAGAAGATAACAAAACAAAAGATATCTCTTATGAAGAACTTTTTGAACTCTCTGAAAATAAATTCATAATTCTCTCGCATAAACTTATAAATTCTCAAATTAAATTCGGATTTAAGTGGTTTTTTAATGAAATTTTAACTTACAAACAGGTTATAGCGGAAGTTATGCTGGGTTCTTTCATTGTGCAGCTTTTCGGGCTTGTAACACCGCTTTTTACTCAGGTTATCTTAGACAAAGTTATAGTTCACAGAAGCATAATGACACTGGATGTGTTGGCCTTTGCATTCGTTGCTGTTATGATTTTTGAACTTCTTTTAAATTTTGCAAGAAAATATATTTTTCTTCACACGGCAAGCAAAATTGATGCAAAACTCGGTGCAAAGTTATTTAAACATCTTTTTTCTCTGCCTTTCACCTATTTTGAAAACCGAAAAGTCGGAAATATTATAACAAGGGTTCGCGAACTCGACCAAATAAGAGAATTTATAACAAGCAAAAGCGTTTCTGTAATTTTAGACTTATTTTTCTCATTTGTCTTTGTCATTATGATGTTTTTGTACAGTCCTCTTTTGAGCCTTCTTGTCATAGGTTTTGTAATTGTAATTGCGCTGCTTTATCTGATTATAACACCGGAACTTCGCGAGCGGCTTGAGAAAAAATTCCAAATGGGCGCGCAGTCAAATTCATACCTTGTGGAATCCGTCACTGGAATTCAAACCGTAAAATCTCTTGCCATTGAAGGAAGTATGCAGAAAAAATGGGAAGATAATCTCGCAAAATATATAAGTTCATCTTTTAAACTATCAAATATGAGCAATATTGCGGGCGCACTTTCCAATATGCTTCAAAAAGCTATGACAATTGCAATTTTGTATTTCGGAGTCAAACTTGTTATTGCGAACAAGCTTACAATAGGGCAGTTAATTGCATTCCAAATGTTTTCCAACCAGTTTTCAGGGCCGGTTTTGCGTCTGGTGAATTTATGGAACGAATTTCAGCAGTGCTTACTCGGGATTGACAGACTTGGAGACATTTTGAATACTCCGGTTGAAGTCCAGTCAAGTAAAAGCATAACTTTGCCGCAAATTCATGGAAGCGTAAAATTTGATAATATTTGTTTTAAATATTCGCCCAATGCTCCTTATGTAATCAATAATTTCAAATATAATATTGCCCCGGGAATGAGTGTCGGAATTGTCGGACGGAGCGGAAGCGGCAAAAGTACAATCACAAAACTTTTACAGCGTCTTTATATACCATATGAAGGAACAATTTATATTGACGGCGTTGATGTAAGACAAATGAATCCGACATGGCTCAGATATAATATTGGTGTTGTTCTTCAGGAAAATTATTTGTTTGCAGGTTCAATAAGAGAAAATATCTCACTGCCAAAACCCGACGCTCCGATTGAACACATTATTCAGGCTGCGCAAATCGCAGGAGCGCATGAATTTATTTCGGAATTTCCAGAAGGTTACGAAACAATAGTCGGAGAACGCGGCTCAAGCCTTTCAGGCGGCCAAAGGCAAAGAATTGCAATTGCAAGAGCTTTGATTACAAACCCGAGAATTTTTATTATGGATGAAGCAACGTCAGCACTTGATTACGAATCCGAAAGAATAATTCTCAATAACATGAACAGAATTACAAAAGGAAGAACAACTTTTATCATTGCCCACAGGCTTTCAGCGGTCAGAAACTGTGATGTAATTCTTGTCATGGACAAAGGCCGGATTATTGAAGCCGGCAGCCATGAAGATTTGATGAAAAATGAAAGAGGGTATTACAAATTTTTATACAGCCAGCAGGAGGTTGTAAATGTTCACTAAAATCAAAAACACCGTTCTGAATGCTGTTAAACAAATAAATGATTCTTATGAATTTAAACCTCTTTTAAGTGAAATTGAGGAAGCACCGGTAAGCCCGCTTGGCAGATTTACTTTCTGGATAATTGTTTCTCTGATAATAGTTACTGCTTTATGGCTTTTTCTCGGCAAAGTTGATATTGTTGTTAACGCCCGCGGAATTGTAATTCCTGACGGCGAATCAAAAATTATTCAGCCGCTTGAAACCGGAGTTGTCAAACAAATTCTTGTAAAAGAAGGCGATTTTGTAAAGAAGGGCCAGCTACTTATTAAAATTGACGCCTCAACAACAGACGCACAATTAAAATCAGTTACAAAAAATCTTGCACAGAGCCGGCTTGAAGTTAAAAGGCTTATGGCAAACGGAACAGAAACGAATTTTTCTACCGAAGACTCTTTGCCTGAACTTGATGAGGAAAAAGAAATTCAGGAAAAACTTTACAAAGAAAATTTAACCTCGTTGAATAATGAAATTGCTGCAAAAAACAATCAGATTAAACAGTTAAACATGCAAATTTCATCAACCTCCGCGCAGAAACGTGATTACGAATTCCAGTTAAAAAATGCACGTGAAAGAGAAAATAAGTTGTCGGAAGTTCTTGATATAATCGCTTACAGCCAGTATCAGGAGGCAAAAGATAAAACAAACAGCCTTCAAGAATCCGTAAATAAAACCGGTGCGGAAATAAAGCGTTTGCAAGCACAAATTAAAGAGGTTCAAAATGAAATCTCCAAACTTAAAGCCGATTTCAAAGTCCAAAATCTTACAACTTTATCAGAAACCCAAAAACGAATAAATGAATTAGAAGCCGGTAAAGAGCAGATTGAATTCAGCAGCAGGAACCAGATGATAACAGCACCTTGCGACGGTTATATCGATAAATTAAAAATCCACACAATCGGCGGTGTTGTGACACCTGCTCAGGAATTAATCGCGCTGACGCCTGCTGAAACTCCTCTTATTATAAAAGCAAAGGTTTTAAATCATGATATCGGATTTATTAAAACAGGAATGCCGGTTTCAATAAAAATTGACACTTACGATTTCCAAAAATACGGAATTCTTCATGGAACTGTAAAATCAATTTCGCAAAACAGTATTGAAGATGAAAAGCTCGGGCCGGTTTATGAAATTTATGTTCTTCCGCAGGAAAATACATTTATAATTGACGGAAAAGAACAGAAAATCTCAACCGGCATGACTTTAAATGCGGAAGTTGAAATTGGTGAACGCCGCATAATTGAATTCTTCATCTATCCGCTGATTAAATATCTTGATGAAGGTATCAGTGTAAGATAACTTACCTATTGTTTAAATAAATATTTTCCTGTATAATCTTTTATAGGTGAAAGATATTTACACTAATGTTAGTTTAATACAAGTTTAAGCTGGAGGATTGTCAAATGGAACTTTATGAAGCTATAGATAATCGTAGAACTGTTCGCGATTTTGAAGACAAAATAATTGATATGAATATTATAAAAAGAATTCTTTCGGCAGGGTTAAAAGCTCCGACTAATGACCATCTCAGGTCATGGGAATTTGTCATTGTAAATGATAAAAAAGAACGTTCACGAGTTCTTAACTTGGAAGATATGACAAATCCGGCAGATTGCGACAAAATGCTTGACAGTTTTGGAATGACTGATTCTGACCAGAGAGGTATGTATCATATTGCAATGCCAAAACAATTTTCTATGCTTTACAATTCCGGCTGTTTGATTTTGCCGTTCTTCAAGTTAAGAGAACCATTAATGCATCCTACATCTTTAAGTTCATTAAATGAATTTGCTTCAATATGGTGTTGTATTGAGAACATTCTTTTAGCAGCTGCTTCGGAGGGAATATTGGGAGTAACACGTATTCCTATGAGTGAAGAATTAGAACATATTAAAAAGACTATCAACCATCCAGATAATTATACAATGCCATGTTATATCGCATTGGGTTATCCGCGTAAAGACGCAAAATTGCCTACACAAAAAGTAATTAATATTGAAGACAGAATTCATATTAATAATTGGTAAAATTTAGAATATCTGTGAGTATTGAATCAAAATACATAACAATTACCTTTAGCACATAAAAAAGAGGGTTTTAAACCCTCTTTTTTTGTATTGTATCTACAAGTGTTTTTTATAAAAACTTTCGATTTTATCGAACGGAATTTTATCCAAATTGTAGTACAAGTCAGTATGGTTTGCATCTTTTATAATTAACAGTTCTTTGTTATCTCCTTTTAATTTTTTATATGCATCTTCTGAAAAATATCTGCTATGAGCTTTTTCGCCGTGAACGATTAAAACTGCATTTTGAATTTCTCCTGCATAAGCAAGAATTGGCTGATTAATCAATGAAAGCGATGATGTTGTATTCCAGTTGCCATTTGAATTTATTGAACGAATATGAAATCCTCTTTTTGTTTTGTAGTAATTCCAATAATCCTGCACAAACTGCGGTTCATTTCCGGTTAATTTCTCTGGAAGCCCTGAAGCTTTTGCGTAAGTCCCGTTTTTGAAATCTTCGGTTCTTTGTTTATTTAAACTTTGTTTTAATTCGTAACGTGCTTTTTCATCTACAGAATCGTTGTAACCATTTGCTGTTACTCTTGTCATATCATACATTGTAGAGGTGACAGTAGCTTTTATTCTTGTGTCAACGGCAGCTGCATTTATTGCAAAACCGCCAAAGCCGCAAATTCCTAAGATTCCTATTTTATCGGGATTGACATTATTTTGATTGCTTAAAAAATCTACTGCGGCGCTAAAGTCTTCGGTATTTATATCCGGGGAGGCTATATTTCTCGGCTCTCCTGAACTTTCACCGGTGTAAGACGGGTCAAATGCAAGTGTTATAAACCCTCTTTCTGCTAAAGTTTGGGCATATAAGCCGGAAGCCTGTTCTTTTACTGCTCCAAACGGACCTGAAACAGCTATTGCAGGAAGTTTTTCATCCTTTTTAATATCTTTTGGAATATATAAATCCCCTGCAAGAGTTATTCCAAATCTGTTTTTAAAATGAACTTTTTCAATATTAACTTTTTCACTTTTTGGGAAAACTTTGTCCCAATTCTTTGCATCTGCCATATTGTTTACTCCTGTCAGTATAATTAATCCTAAAAATAAAATAAATACTTTTAAAATTTTACAGAACATTTTACCTCCTTATTTTAAATATTGATTGAAATAAGAAACCAGTTTTGCAACCACTTGATTTACAAACTCCGGTTTGTCATACAAATCAACATGGGTTGCATCTTTAATTAAATAAATTTCTTTTGGCTCAAGAGCTTTTTTGTAGCAGTCTTCACTGTAGTATAAAGTGTCCGCCTTGCTGCCTGCAATAAGCAAAATTGGTCTAGGAGAAACTGTTTCAATGTGAGCAAAAGCATCCCAGGCTGCAAGTTTATCATTGCTTGAAACAAGATATCTGTTTGTTGTTGTCGGGTAATAGCAGCGTTCTGTGCGGTAGTATTCGCTTGCTTCTTTTACAATAGTGGAAGGTGCATTTTTTATTTCTTCCTCTGTTTCGGGTACATATTTCCAATATTTCGGTTCTTCTCCGCGGGCTTCGGCAGTTCTTGCTTCTGCTACCTGTTGTAAAAGGTTTTGTAAAAAGTTTTCTTCATTTACGCCGGGGAATCCGTTTTTTGCGCTGTCTCCGACGTCCCATGTGCTTATTCCGGCGGCGGCTTTAATTCTGTATTCTGTTTGAATAGCGTTCATTGTGTAGCCGCCGCCTGCGCAAACCCCCATTGCTCCGATTTTTTCTTCATCAATATAAGGTAAAGTAACAAGATAATCAACGGCAGAACGTATGTCTTCAACGCGTGAAGACGGATCTTCAAGGCATCTTGGCAAACCTTCGCTTTCGCCCTGATGACTTGCATCAAAAGCAAGAGTCACATAACCGTTTTGCGCTAAATTCCAGCCGTAAAGTGATGAACATTGTTCTTTAACACCGCCGCCAGGATGTGTAATGACAATAGCAGGATATTTTTTGCTTTCTTCAAAGTTTGGCGGTAAAAACAAAAGTCCTGCAAGGTTTAAATCAAACTTTTTAAATGTAACTTTTTTACCTTCTTTGTAATGAGTGTCATATAACATAAAAACTTCTCCTTAATTTATGGATTTACCCGTTTCGTAAGCCTCTTTTAGCGCTGAATGTCCGTCAATATCGCCAACGTTAGTGACTCCGATTGCTTTTATAACGCCTTTTAATTCAACGCCGTCATGGCAGTCAATCCAGCCTTGAAGGCCTGTAATTGTTCCATCCATAGCGCTTTCTTCATCTTCCGCGGCTGAGGCGAGCAGGTAAACCTCTTTAAATTTGTTTTCTGTTGCAAATAAAGGATTTGAACGGTCAATCATTGTTTTCATCTGACCTGACATGCAGTAATAATAAACAGGGGTTGCCCAAACTATGACTTCTGAATTTCTGATTTTTTCGGTTACTGCATTTGCATCATCATTTATGACACATTTATGAAGTTTTTGGCAGGCAAGGCAGCCTTTGCAAAAGTTAATTTCTTTGTCGCACAAATAAACAATTTCAATGTCATTTCCAGCTTCTTCGGCACCTCTGGCAAATTCCTGCGCTAACCTGTTAGAGTTTCCGTTTTTACGCGGGCTTGTCCCTATAATTAAAATCTTTTTTGTCATATTTTACCTTTCTTTATTCTAAGTATTTTATTACTTTAGCCGGATTTCCGGCTGCTATGCAGTTTTGCGGAAGGCTTTTGGTTACAACGCTCCCGGCACCGACTATTGCACCGTCGCCAATTTCTACACCGGGCAGAATCGTAACATTTGAGCCTATCCAAACATTATTGCCGATTATTACGCGTTTTGGCGTCATATTTGCTCTTGATGCAGGATTAAAATCGTGGTTTAACGTTGCAATCACAACCGAATGCCCTATTAAAACATTATCGCCGATTTCAATTCCCCCCCTGGTCCTGAAATTTACAGCAGGCATTTATAAAAACGTTTTTGCCGACAGTTATGTTCAATCCGCAATCCGTGTAAAAAGGCGGAAACATTCTAAAAGTTTTATCAACTTTTTTATCGGTTAGTTTTGAAAAAATTTCAACAATTTCTTCCGGAGTGTGGTATTTGTTGTTGAGTTCCATTGTAATTTTCAAGGCTTCCTGGCTTTGAGTATGGAATTTTTCAAAAACTTCTGTGCCTTTTTGAACAGGTTTTTGGGTTTTCATATATTCTAAAAAATCTTTATTATTCATAAAATTATTATTTACTATTATTTCAGAAATAGCAAATACTTATGGTGTATATTATGTAATGCTTGACAGGCATTTCTTGACAAATTAAAATAATTATATGGAAATCAGGGTATTAAAGTATTTTTTAACTGTAGCACAAGCGGGCAATATTACAAAAGCTGCCAATCTTATGCATTTAACACAACCGACGCTTTCAAGACAGCTTCAGGATTTGGAAAAGGAATTGGGGCAGAAATTGTTTGTCCGGGGCAGCCACAATGTTGTATTAACTCCAGAAGGTGTGATTTTAAGGAAAAGAGCGGAAGAAATTATAGAGCTTGTTGAAAAAACAGAAGCAGAATTTACATCAATTAAAGACGAACTGGTTGGCGACATATATATAGGTTCTGGTGAAACAAAGTCAATAAGATTAATTACCGAGGTATTGAAAACATTACAAAAAGATTATCCTCAAATTAAATTCCATATCGTTTCAGGCGACAGCGAAGACCTGGTTGAAAGGTTAGATAAAGGATTATTGGATTTTTGCATTTTGATACAGCCGTTCAATCTTGAAAAATATAGCTACATTCATTTGGGAGAAAGAGATACCTGGGGAATTTTGCTGAGAAATGACGACCCTCTGACTGAAAAGAAAAATGTTAGGATTGAAGATTTAATTAATTTACCTCTTTTAATTTCAAGACAGGTAATTAAAAAAACTTTTGAAGATAATCCCATTTTAAATTGGTTTGGTGAAAATTACGAAAAATTAAATATCGTTGGTACTTACAATTTAATTTACAATGCTGCAATTATGACAGAAGACAAGATAGGTTATGCTTTAGGACTTGACAGATTAATTTCTTCAACAATTGACAGCCCTTTATGTTTCAGGCCTTTAGAGCCGAAGCTTGAGGTCGGAGTCAGCATTGTCTGGAAAAAGAACCAGATATTTTCAAAACCAGCCAAACTTTTTCTTGACAGGTTACATGAAAAATTTGAATCTGCAAAATGTTAGCTTACTTTTTAATAAATTAATTCAAATAAAACAATATAAAAAATAAAGAAAGAATCTAAACATGAAAATTAAGCAAAGTGCACTTGCAGGATATATGGGGCTTGTTTCGGCTGTGAGCGGCGTAAGTGCGCAAATACCTCAAAAAATTACCCCTAAACTGTATTCCGAAATTGGAGTAGCAGGTGTGTTTAAAAATGAAATGTTACTTTACAGAGGAGCAAATTTGGAATTATCCTCAAAACAAAATAATTTTGATGCTTTTTTCGGAGCCACCTTAAATTCCAATAAAAAAAATACTTTTATAACAACATTTACAAATGACTTCAAATGGAACAAAGTTTGTGGGTTCAGCACATGGGCACGCGGAAGTTTTGCTTTATCCAAAAAGGTTAAACAAATCGCATTTGAACTTTCTCCCTTTAGGTGGAATGTTTCATCTGGTAGATTTAATTTTGCTGTCAATCCCGCATTCTCAATTAAGAGAGATTTTAAAAATCCGAATACCAAATTTGGACTTAATACAGTATTTCAAACGACATATTTGATTAACCCGAAAAATAAATTGTTTTTTGAAACAAATTATACTTCAACACCTGCACAAAAATTTAAAAATATAAAATTTTCTTCTCCTTTTGAAAATATGTCGTATAAATTGACGTATTTCAGATATTTTTAAAATGCAGATAGCGGATTACATATTTATCACAATTTAATTTATTATTTCAAATACTTACGATTTTTATTAACAAATAAATGTGTACCTGGCGGATAATTGAAAAATTTAAAATATAATTATTGGGAATTATCCCTTGATGTACAATAAAAATCAAGAGAGCCCTCGCAATATTGTCATTCTGAGCGGTAGCGAAGAATCCGCTTATATATTCTCAGGATGACATATTTAGGGAAATTACATGTATGTCAAGGGATAATTCCCAATAATTTTATCATCAGACAAAAATAAACATTATTTTTTGATTAAATTGCAAGGGCTAATTTTCTAAATTTTTTTAGCAATAGCAGAACACAAATAAATATGTATAAGAAAAATTTTAATGTAAGATCCGAGGAAGCCCTTGAAAAAGCTGATAATAGACTTATTATAACCAGCTAACAACTTTTGAACTTTGTTAAAGACGCTCATAAAATGTTTTTAAGTGGCTCTGTAGAGGATAAACAGTTTATAACCCAACTTGTGGTATCGAAATGTACGTATTATAACAAAAAGTTAGATATAGATGTAAAAGAACACATGGTTTGATTATATTGTACAGATGGTTTGATTATTTTCGGCAACTTGAAGTTTGAATTTTCTTAAATTTTTGTCATTTTATCTTTTGCAAATTTTCATCAAATTAAAGTATATAATTTTTGTAATATTATGCTATCCTTATTTTCAGGTTATAGGAGGCATAATGGAAGACATCCCTGAATTTGAAGATGCTATTTCTGAAACAAACGATTATCCAAGAAATGTCTTACTTGGAAATGGGTTTAGCAGGGAATATGATGATGCTGCATTTAACTACAAGCATCTACTTGAAGATTCCAAATTGCCTCAAAAACTAAAGTTTTTATTTGAGATTTTTAAAACAGAGGATTATGAAAGGGTAATAAAGAATTTAGAAACTTTAGAACAAATTTTTAATAATAAAGGAAATATTGTAAATGAATTACGTTGTATTGAGGAGTTAATCAAAAGAGACTTGGTACGTACAATTACAAACAAACATCCAAATTCTCAATATGAAATTGAACCTGAAAGAAAAGTAGCAACGTTAAATTTTTTGTCATTATTTACAAATATCTTTACTGTTAACTACGATTTACTTCTTTATTGGTTAGTAATATTTAATATAAAAGATAATAATAAATTTTGGGGAGATATGAATGATGGTTTTAGCTGGAATAGCCCCAAAGACTGTATATGGAAATTAAAGGTTATCCCAAATGTTTTTTATTTACATGGCGGACTACACTTATTTCATAATGAAAGAGATACCTTTAAAATAATATATGATAATGAAAATAAAATATGTTTACTTGATCAAATAAAAGCCTATATTAATAATGACATATCACCATTAGTCATCACAGAAGGTAATAGCAAGGATAAAAAATTTTGGATTGAGCAAAACAATTACCTGCAATATTGCTACGAGAAACTTTCAGAAACAAGTGGTGTTTTGTTTATACATGGTCATTCCTTAAATGAGAAAGACCAACATATATTTGATGCCATAAATGACAATCCAAATATACAGGAAATATATATAAGCATTCACCCCGAAAGTGGTGAAACTATTGATAAAAAAAGTAAATTAGCCAAAGATGCGTTTAACTGTGACAAAATAAACTTACATTTTTATAAAGCAGACAGTGCTAATATATGGTGATGTTTTTCATTACTTTGTAAAAAATAATTAATAATAAAGAAAATATTTAAAGAATTGGCTTTGAAGCTCCGTTAAAGAATACGGATAATTATCGAGGAGCTTAATGAGCTATGGACAAAAACCTGAGTATTCAGGAAATAAAACTGTTGGCGGAATTTAAAACCAACAATAAGAATATATCTGCGGAGGAGGCAATAGATATTCTAAACTCTGTTCTGCCGGATTTCGGCAAGCTGCAAACCTGTAATTCCTGGGCAGTGCAGTCTTCTAATCCATCGGCATTCGGCTCTAATAATCTCGTTTCGGGAATTAAAGAGTGTGAACAGATTCCCGATTCAACCGTTTTTAATAATCTCATAAGCAAACTCGGATATGCTAAGAAAACAGAAAAACCTGAGAAAAAGCCTGTGTATGTTGCTCCGATTGAGCCTTCCGGCGAGGATATAGAACTTCTTGCAGTAGATTATTTGAATTCCGATTTACAAAAAGCTCAAGCTCTAGTAAAAACTCAAAAAAACAGTGAAGGTGTAGTAAGTAAACTTTTTAACAGCGGAAAAGAATTGTTTAATACAGAATTTGCATCAAGCAATGTCGAAAGAATTTTAGCTGTCGAACAGCTTGGCAACAGTATGCTTGCAATGGCAACTGGGGATGCACTTTCCGTAAAACAGTATCTTGAAACAAAGCTGAACCTTGCAGTAAAACTTCTGCCGGAAGCAGAAAATGCGGAAGAAGTCAGACTTATTAAACAGGAATTAAGCAAACTCAGACCAACAGAACTTAATCAGTTTATTTCATCTCTTGCAGCACTGGAAGATAGCGAATATGTTCAAAAAGCTCCCGAAATAAAAAAGAATTTAATAACAAATGCCATACAAGACAATATTCCTACTCAATTTAAAGATTTTGAGGTTATCAAATTTACTGATCCCGCAACTGTAAAAGGTATGCTTGAAAGTCAGGATGCTTATAAAATTATGGAGTTTGAAAAAGCATACGAACTTGAACGAGGTGTCAAATTCAATCCCGATGCAATAACAGATTATGCGGAAAAAGAAGCTCGGATGACACTTGTTCTTGCAGTAAGGAACAGAAATAATCAAATAAAAGAACTTTTGCACAATCCGACAGTAACAGTAGACGGAAATAACAAGTATGGAGCACCTTTTGGCGGGGCGGCTGAAATTTGTATAAACAATCTTGAAAGATGTGTTAATGCTGCATTATACAGACTTTACGGTAACGATGAGGATTTGATTAACAGATTTTTAGAAGATACAGGAACAACTTTTAAAGACGGCAGATTAGAATATGGAACTTTTGCAGTAAAAAGTTATACCCTTGTAAATATTTCCAACAAACTACAGGAAACATTAGACAGTAATTACAATAAACTTCTTGACGGAAAAACTCTTGAAGAATTCGAACTTGACTGCAAACAGTCATATAATCTCGCTTATGGAGCAGAACATGGCAGCAGGCTTGCACAGGCGTTTGTAGAAAGTCAGATGAAAGGTGTTCAATATATTAAAACAGGTGTGCAGGGTGTTGGAATGCTTTTATTAATCGCAGGTCAACTTATCCCTGTCGGAGGTCAGACAACATCAGCTATGGTCCTAAGCGGACTTGGTACTGCAACGTTTGGCGGCAGTGCTGTTCAATTAACCGAAGATTTAAGCAAAGCCGGCGGAATTACTGACGAAGATAAGCAGGCTATAACAAAAGAACTTGTAGTTTCAACAGCTTTATTAACGGCAGGAGCTGGAATTGGCAAAATGTCATCTCTTGCGTACAGTGAACTTGTAATGGCGAATTGTCCGAGATTAATAGCACTTTCCGCCAAAATCGGTGCGGATGCAACAATGAGTCTGCTTGCAGACGGGGTTATTACAGGGCAGGTTGATTTAACCTCAGAAGGTATTTCTCAGCTTATTCCGATTGTTACTGGGATATTAAAGACTAAGGGGTCAATGTACACATATGTAAGCCGTAAATTACACGAAATAAGCGATCCTGAAAGTTTAAAATACTGGGATGCAAATCCTGAAAAACTTACCGAACTTGTTCAGATATTATCTAAAAATCATACCCCGATCGGAAAATTATCCCAATTATCTCCTGCACACTGGGATGTAATAATAAATAGTGTAAAACATCCTGCAACAGGTAAAATCCACGAATCAATGATGGTGTATAAAGATGATTCTCGTGAAATCAACTGGGCATTGACAGATTTAAAGAAAAATAATATTCAGCCGTCCCCTAAAATTCAAAGTCATATTGACAACATAACTGCATATATAGACCAACAACGCATCAAAGAGCCTATTAAGGTTTATAGAGATGACAGCTTTGGTATTTTAGAGTTAGCAAAATTGCCTGACAACACAAGTTTGGCTGAAGAATTAAAAAATATTATGAATATACAAGATATAAAAATTAGAAATGCAAAACTAAAACAATTACGATTGTCAGATTTTATCATTACACAGGAGCGATTCATGTCGACATCAATGTGTGAAGATGTACACTTCAACAAAAACGACATTCGTTGGGAATTTGATTTGCCTGCCGGCACTAAAGGCACTTTTATTGAAAGTTACAATACAAAAACAACACATGGAAATCAGGTTGAATTCTTACTGCAAAGGAATTCGCAAATTATTATCCGTAACATAAGATATATAAATGGTGTTTGGCATATTAAGGCAGATATAAAAAATTAGAAAAATGTGTTATAATACATGCAAAGGAGTTTATATGACAATAAAAATCTTTCGAAAATTATTTAATACAATATCTAACATAGGTCAGAGCAAACCTAAAATCAATCGTACTGCAACAAAATTGGAAACTAAGCCTGATGAATTTATATCAGAAGCAGAGAGAATTCGTAGAAACCACGACAGTGAAATGATGGGAATTGAGATTTCTGAAATAAAAAAAGTAAAGTTCTTTGATGAAGATATTGAAAAGATGAAGAATATGTCGGAAGAAGAAGAACTCGAATATATATCAAAATTAAAAGATGAACATCGTTATACATACGAAGAATAAAATATAAGGATAAAATTAATTGCGTATAAAAACAGTAAACGGTTTAGGTGGTCAACCTGTTGTTTTAGACAGAAAAATACTGGGTTTTCGTCTAACATATAGAGAATACATGAAAAGTATGCCAGATGGATATCAAGGAAAAGAGGTTAAATGTCCTAAAACAAAACTTGGGAATTGGATTACCAATCAAACTAAAAAGATAGTAAAAAGGTTATTTCCAGATTATGTAGTAGAAACCAAAGCTCAATATAATGCCCGTATGAAAGCGAATCATGATAGTGAAATGATGGGAATTGAAACTGCTGAAATAAAAAAAGTAAAATTTTTTGATGAAGATATTGAAAAAATGAAGAATATGTCGGAAGAAGAAGAACTCGTGCAAATTTTCATCAAATTATAGTATAAAATTTTTGTACCCTTATGCTATTCTTGTTGTCAGATTTAGGAGGTATAATGGAAAAAATTCTTGAATTTGAAGATGTTATTTCTGAAACTAAAGATTATGATAGAAATATACTACTGGGAAATGGTTTTAGTATGGCTTTTGATGAAAAGCGATTTGATTATTCAAGTCTACTAGAATATTCTCAGAGGATTCCTTCATGTGTAAAAAGAATTTTTAATACATTTAATACCTCTGATTTTGAAGTAATTATAAAAAAGTTAGAAAGTTCAGCACAGCTATTAAAAGCCTATGACCGTAGGTTAACTACAAGTAGTAGATTATATCAAGAAGCTAATAACTTAAGAGATGAATTAATCAATCGTATATTAGAAATTCATCCTTCGTCACAAAATGACATTGAAAAAGATAGAATATTTAATACATTATTCTTTCTTTCAAATTTTAATAAAATTTTTACGTTAAATTATGATTGCTTATTATACTGGGTTTTACTTAATAGAGAAGATTTTTTGAAAAAATACCCTAATATAGAAATTTTTAAAATGGATGATGGGTTTAGACCATACTACAATGAACTTGCTTGGAAGCAAAAAGAAACACAGAATGTTTTTTATTTACATGGTGCATTACATATTTATAAAAATGATTATGGTTTAATATGTAAACCACATAATGATGGAAGATATCTAATGTATGTTATAAAAGATAATATATATAACAATAATTATCCTTTAATAGTAACAGAGGGAAGTAGCAAAAACAAATTAAACAAAATTCTAAAAGAAAACAATAAATATCTTTCATATTGTTATTCAAAGTTAAAGGGAATTAAAGATGTCTTATTTATTCATGGTCATTCTCTTGATAAAAAGGACAAACATGTATTTGAAGCTATAAGTAAAAATTTAACAATAAAAACAGTATATATAAGTCTATGCTCTAAAGAAAATTATCAAGAGAAACGTGAAAAAGCTGATACTTTTTTTGCAAAAAGAGAACGTGAAAAAACATTAGACGTTAATTTTTATAATGCAGATAATATCAATATATGGTGATGTTGTTCAGTACTTTATAGAAAAATAAGTTAGATGTATTTTGTATCATTATTTTTTATTCTTTTTGTACTAGTATATCATCTGGTTTTACGAAATACTCCGTAAATTGAGAATAATCTAATTTATGCAATCTTAATAATTTAGCAATTTCTTCATTTTTTATGTTTTTAAAGTCATTATTTATAATATCTTTGATAAAACAGGCTACATTCTTCTTTAAATTTATTAATTCTTTCTTTCTGATAATTTTTACTGAATCATTAAACGCAACTCGCCTATCTATAACATGTGTAGGAGCTATCATTATAAAAGTACCCTTGTGTTTTTGGTAGTTCTTTTTAAACCAACCAATAGTATTATTCATTTGACCAATCTCTACTTGAGAAAGAAAGGATCTTGATTCATAAATCTCATTTTTAGCTTCAATTACAAAATATTCATTTGGAGCAACTGCCCATAAATTATCAGGACCTTCATTATACATTTTATCTGGTTGTTCAGCGGCAAAGCCTAATAACTCTCCAAGTCGATTTACGGTATTTTCAAATTTTTTAGAATCAATACCAAATCTTAAAAAATCTAAAATTTCATTAACTTCTAAGTCTAGGTCTTTTGCAGTTTCAAATTTATCAATATATTTTTTTATGTATTTTGATTGATTAATCTTATCTGATTTTAATAATTTTATATTTATTGAACTACTAGGCTTTAATAACAAATTATTTTTATCATATGCAGATATTTGAGCATTAATTGAATTTAATTTAGAATCTTCGTATAAATACCTTGCTATTTGTTGTAAATACCACCCATATTCTTCATTTGAAAGTTTTTGTTTGTTTGTATTTATATACTCACTTAAAATTTTTACAGCCTCAGAGCTTCGACCGAAATAATTGGCTTCTTCAGCTTTTCTTTGTATAATTAAGTCTTCTAATATTTTTGATTCTTTATTAATCTTAATATTACTCATTTCATCTGAATATACTGCTTTCCAATCATCATCTCTTTTTAGAATTTTTTTTATGAGCTCAATAAAAACAACTTGAGAATTGCTTTCTTCTGTTTCTTCTTTTGCTATATCAACCAATAATTCTCCGATTTCAATTTGTTTCTGTGTTTGTGGAGAAAAATACTTTTTATACTTATTTGACATAACAAATCTAATCAAATCATTTCTTAATAGCAAAATTGCTCCAAAATCTCTATCACTTCGTACATTTCTACCAAGACCTTGTTCAATCCTTTGTGCAATTTTTACATTGATAATTTCTGAATCACATAAACAGTCTTGAAAATACCTGTCTAATAAATTTTCAGCATATGGAATTCCGTCAAAGATTAAAATCCTACAAGCGGAATCAGGTAGATCTAATCCATCGTATCTATTAGCAAAAACGATTGTATTCTGGTAATTACCAGCCTTTAATTCCCCAATATGTTTACTTATTTCATTACTATTTGAAACTAATGCACCATTTTTTCCCCAAATGTTAGCATAATTAAAACTTGGAGTTAATACACAAATCCCATAACTATATGTTTTTTGATTTTCTGGGTCGGGCTTTCTAATAAAGTATTGCATAATAAAATCATTATCTAAATTCATGTCTATCATGGATGGAGCTAAAATCATTCTTTCTCCAGATACTTTTACCTCATCTATAGTCAAAGGATTTTTAATAGTTTCTTCTGTAATATTTAGATGCTTAATAAAAAAAGAATCATTATTTATTGTTGCAGACATGTAAACTCGATTTTTTGCGTTATAAAAAGATCCAAATTTTTCAATAGGTAAAATATATGGAACAATTTCAATGCAATTAACCCCCAAAAAACAAGAACAATTTTTTAATTTGTTTTTAACTAAATCCCATTGAAATTTTAAAAAATCCTCATTGGAATGTGGTGATAATATTTTAATTATTTCTTGGTTATTATTAAACCAAGCCCAATATGGCACAGGGAGATAAGAATCACCTTTTTTTAGTTTTATTTCTTCTAAGGTTCCAGCACCTTGAAGCTTCAAGTCTTCTTCAAACAAATTGAGAAATGAATTATAAACATTTACATTAATTTCTCTGTCAATTTTGATAGTGAAAGCAGATTGAATTTCATCTAAACAGGCATGTGAATCATCAAGAATTATTGTATTTATAGGAATTGCTTTACTATCAATACCAAATCTTGTCTTTGCATTAAATAATTTTTTTACCGTTGTTACTAATATTTTCTTCCCATTTATGAAATCTAAAGGAATGTCATTTTCAGCATTACAAACCTCAATTCCAAAATCCTTAGCTTCGTTGCAGGTCTGAGAAACTAAATATTTATTGGGACATAAATATAAACAAGGTCCCTCACCATTATTTATTTTTGACTGCAAAATAAGTAATCCAATCAATGTTTTACCTTTCCCAGTACCTAATTTAATTATGACATCTTTATCATTTTTATGATTTTGATACCAATCTTGCAATATTATTTTTTGAGCTTCACGCAAATCACCTTTAGAGGCTATTCTATCAAGAGAATCATATAGCTCTATTGGGTTTGAAGATTTTTGTATTTTTTTCTTTGCAAGTCTTTCTCTCAAATCAACCATTTATAGCCTCCTTAGATAAAAACTATCAAATTATAAATTATAACTCTTTATTACAAAATTTTAATAAACATTAATTTCTCAAGGTAATCAAGTTTAATAAATCGACTTTATAGTAACTTGTCAAGATTTCATATAGTAAAAACATATAAATAATAACAAATACTTTTACCTTTCTTGAAGTTATATAATGACTTCAGTGCTATTATCAGACAGAAAATTATACTCGTCAAGTCTTATAATACAAACAAACTTTTATAAAATAATAATTTTAAATTCTTTTACAAATAAGACAGGAACTCACTTAAACATATATTTTTTTTATTTTTTTGTTTGGCTTGAGTTTTAAGCATTAAATAATCATAAAAATAATCAGTATCCGTACATTTTCTTTTAGGTTTTGTTAATGCTTCTTTTAGCCAATTAAGACCTTTTTCTCTCTCTCGCATGATAATCCGTTTTGCAGTTGTAAAATTAACATCATCAGTATATTGAATATTAAAAATTTCATCGATTGATTTGATAATTCTATGAGATAAAGCCATGTCATCAAAAATTTTATATCTTGCTCCTCCTCTGCTCTTATTAAGAATTGCGACAAACTTTTTCTCATAAATAGTGGAAAAACAAGCACCATGAAAGCTGTCTGTTATAATAAAATCAGCATTTTTTATCAGGTAAACAAAATCTTCAGGATAATAATTTTTGTGTTTGCTTGGTTTATGTCTATAATCATATTTGAAATTCAAGTACGGATTATTAATTATTATTAATTTTTTATTTAAAAATTTTGCATATTCCTTAATACACTCAATTTTTTCTTTTGTCGAATCGAGAATATAAGCAAGAATATAATTAGCTTCATCTAAATCAGATTCCTCGGCTAATTTATCGAATATCTTTCTATCAGCTATTAAAGTTGGATCATATATTTGTACAGCATCATCTATTCCAAAATTATTTTTCAAAATATCAACACCACTTTGTTCCCTTACAGAAATTGAATCAAAACGTTTAAAAAGATATTTTAATGCTTTTTGTTTATTTTTATTAATTGCTGGTACATCAAAAGCAAAAGATGTTGAAAAAGCGACTTTCCTCTTGTCGGAAAGGGCAAAATCAAGAAAGAAGAAATCTTTTGCTTTTGATGTATCCCACCAAAGAGTATCTGAACCAGTTATAAATGTATCGACAAAAGAATTAAGTTCGGTGTTATCGTCTATATATTCGTACAACTTAGTAATATCATAATGTTTATTTGCAAAAATAAAATTTTTATGTGCAGGACTTGGTTCATTGGAGCGTTTACCAACCCATCTTTTATTAATCATTAAAACAGAATAGCCCATACTTGTGATAATTTCATAAGCAGCATAAGCAACTAGTGCAGAACCATAATTCAATCCGTTGAATTGAGATAATAATCCTACATCGTAGTGAACATTTGAAACTGCATCAAGTAATTTGGATGTACTTAATCCTTTTTTATAATTGTTAAAGAAAATTTCTCTTTTTGCAGTGCGTTTTGAAGGGAGTTCAAGTTCTACATGTTTAGGCTTTCTGATATTTATTTTTTTATATATTTTGAATTCTTTATAGATTAAATTCATATATTTTTCTGCTTTTTTATTATTACAAAGAACAATACTTAAACCTTTTCCATCACAAAGTTTTTTATCATATTTCCAATATTTCCAAAAATCACCGCATGTAAAATCGCCAGTACGAGGTGTTTTTCTGTATTTACATTCTAAGCAAGGCTCATTTAATAAAATATTTTTTAAGAAAGCATAATTGAATTCCTTCATTTCCTGCCTTTTATGATTTATTTCTATATAGGTAGTGTCACATTTAGCATCACTATCATATTTCCACCCGTTATCTTTAGCTCTAAAATTTACTCCTGTAATCTCTGATTTGTTGAAGTTTTGGGATAAATATTCTTGCCATATTTTAGGAGAAGGAACTCCATGGCATAACACATCAACAGTCAAAAGATTATCATAGTCTTTATTTAAATATTTCAAAAGTCCTGCATTTTGGCAAGGTGTACCCGAGAATAAAACGATATTATTATTGTTCAATAGATCTCTTATTTTTTTATATACATCTCCAGTTTTTGCCTGAACATATTTTGAAAAGCGAAGTTTATCTAAATCGTCTATGTTATCAATAATAATATGTTGGGCTTCCCAGTCTTTGTTCCAAGCTACACCTACCACATAGCCATTTTTATTTAATATATATTTTGCAAGTGTCGGGAAAAATCCACCAGATGAACTTTTTAATCTTTCTTCATCAGATGCTGATATTGCAAAAGATTTAGGCCTTTTTAAATTTTTTAATTCAAAATCTATTTGAGGACATACTCTTGAACATTTACCGCAATTATTGCAAAGTTCCTCATCTATTTGTGGAACATAAAATCCCCTATTACTATAGACCATTTTTATAGCGTTTCTTGGACAAATGTTTTCACAGGCTCCACAACCGGTACAATTTTTTGAATCTATCATAGTATTTTCTCCAATAAATATTAATACTTCTAAACATATATTTTTTGCATTTGTCTTTATATAAGACATTAACAGAATTTCTTTTCAGCTTTCAGTTTATTAAAATGTTCTATATCACGATATTTAAATACCTTTGCAGGATTTCCTCCAGCTACTGCACAGGGAGGAATGTAACCATGAACGACAGAACCACCTTGTATAATTGCACCCTCTCCAATTTTAGTCCCTGGGAGTATCATTACACGAGATCCTATCCAAACGAAATCACCAATCTCAATATCTTTATAAATACAAGTTTTATCATATGGAATAGCGTCCCCTTCATAATTATGATTTTGGGTTATAATTAAACACTCAATACCGGAATGAAAATAATCTCCTATTGTAACCTTTCCTCCACCCATTATTTTCATGCCATTGAAGTTTACATAATTACCCAGATATACATTTGGACCAATACTTGACTTACCACCAACATATAAATTTTTTCCAATAGCTTTCGCTTTTTTTAAAACAGAAAAACCATAAAATAATGTAATTATTTTACCTCTTACTTTTTTGCGAGTATTTCTATTCAAAATAAAAAATGTAAAAAGTTTTGCAATAAAGGTTACCATATTTTACTCCAATGAATTATTTATATTTATATCTAAAGGTAAATGATTATTTGCCTTATTTTGCAATTTTTTATAATTTTCATAAATACGTTTTTTCAAGTTTGAGGAACTTATACCTTGTCCATATGGGAAATATACAACCTGGACGCCCAAATCCTTTAAATAATCATATTTACCGTTCCAATCATCTCCAACAACAAAAATATCAAAGTTCAGTTTTGTAACCTTATCAGTATGGTCTAAAGAACGTTGAGGAATAACAATATCTGGTCCCTTAATAGCTTTCATTAAAGCAATTCTTTCTTCAAAAGGTATAATTGGAGTTGATTTATAACTTGCTACAAGTTCATCTGTATTAACACCAACTATTAAGATATCTCCCAAAGCCCGTGCGTATTCAATCATTTTTAAATGATTAATATGGAGCATATCAAAAGTCCCAGATGTGTATACTACGGTTTTGTTGCCTATCATATATTCAACTCCTTATATTCAACTCCTTTTATAGCTAGTTGCATCTTTTCTAATAAGTTATCAATATCATCAAGAGAAGTATTACCTATGTGAGAAACTCTCAATAATTTTGTTGCAAGCTCTCCTCCACAAGGATTAACATAAATTTGGTATTTGTTTTTTAAAATTTGTATAATTTCATAAGCATTAATATTATCAAAAATTACGGGAGTAAGCATATTTGAAATTGGATATTCAGGAATTTTTAGTCCTATTTTTTTTGCTTTTTCCCTAAAATATTCAGCTTTTCTTTTTATATTAGCCAATCTACTATATAAGCCACCTTCATTTTCAATTATATTTAACATATCTTGAATTTCATACATAACTAAAACTGGAGGGGTATAAGGAGTTTGTCCTCTTGAAATATTTAGCAAATAATCTTTATAATCAAAATATTTTGATGCAGGAAGTGAATTACTTTGAATTTTTTCAATCATTCTTTTACTGAATGAAACTAAAGACATACCTGGTGAACAACATAGTCCTTTTTGGGAACTTATTATTGAAAGATCAATTCCATATTTTTCCATATTATATTCATCAGCCAAAAAAGAACTAATCGCATCAACAATAAAATACATATTATTTCTCTTTGCAAAATCGGAAAGCAATTTTTTATTGTAAAGTTGCCCTGAAGTAGTTTCATGAATATTAACAAAAAGGATTGAATATCCTTTATTTTCATAAGGTTTCAAATGTTCTTCTGTTAAAGTTTCATTCCATTTTATATCAACAGATTCATAAGATTTATTATGGTATTCTAATAATTCACAGAATCTTTTTCCAAAACCACCACCATTAATAACTAGACATTTATCTTGATCAGCAACACAGTTTTCAATAGTAGCTTCCATTGATGCTGTACCAGAGGCTGCTAAATAAATTAAAGAATTTTCTACATGATTTCCTAATAATAAAGAAAGTTTTTTTAGAACTTTTTTCACCATATCACCATATTCAGTAGTTCTAAAATGTATAAATCCATTTTTTCTTATAGTAGCAGTACTTGGATACATTTGTACTGGTCCACATGTAAATAATTTAGCCATTTTACCTCCTACGTTAATTCTCTTTTTAAATATTTTACAATTTTCTCAGCACTTGATTCTTTGTAATCCAGAACTTCTGATATTAAATCCATTCTTTTTTTTGCTTTGTAATCATTCTGTTTGCTTATAATTTCATTTAATACTTGTTCCAATTCAGAATTATTATTTACTTTGTAATATTCAGATGTTATTTTTTCTCCAAGAGAATTTAATTTACAAGAATTCCGATTTATAAGCATTATTAATGGATTTTTGGATGGTAAATATTCTGTTAAAAAAGATATACAATCAGTAATCATTAAGTCAGAGGATTTAAAAATATCAAAGTAATCACCTTGTTCGTATATTCTCCCAATTTTAGCCCATTCATTATAATAACTATTTATTTCTTCTTCATTCATTATCTTGTTACGAAGCAGAGCATACTTTAATCTTGGATGTGGTTTAAATATCCAACTTGTTTCAGTGTGCTTTTTTGCATATTCAAGTATAAATTTTCCATTTTCTTTAAATGTTGCAAACTCTAAACTACCAGATTCAAAAGAATGATGAGGTGCATAGATTATTTTAAACTTATCTTTATCTTTCCAAATAGAAGATATAATTTTCGACTTATTTAAATATGCGTCCAATTTAGGATATCCTACAGTAAAACAATTTTTTGAATTTTCTTTAGCATAGGATTCATATCTTATAGTATTAATATCGTTTTCTACAAAATATTTCCATAATAGTTTATGAAAATTTTGCTTGTAATTATCTTTGTCATTTGTAATTTCAAAACTATAAGAGCAATAACAAGTTAATGCAAATTTAGAAACATATAGTGGGCTATAAACTTTGGGCATTTCCCAAGGTTGTTCGTAAAAAACTATATCAGGCTTAAATTTTTTAAAATTTATGTATTTGTGGTTTTGATAAACGTATTTAACATTCATACCTCTAGTTTTAAAAAAATCATAATTTTCATCGGCGATATTTCTTGTTTTATCACGACCTTTATGAACTCTTGATAATACTCCAACACAAATAATAACTTCAAATTTTTCATCAGTGACCATTAAGTCATATAAGGATTGATATCCCCATTTAGAATTTTCTGAAACATAAAACAATACTCGTATTTTATTAATTTTGTTTTCTTTTATTCTTCGAATAACTTTTTTATAATTATTTGTACATATTATATATTTAAACCAGTTTTTTAGCATTGTTCATTTTCCTCATTTAAAATTTCTATTAATTGAGGATATGCAGAATTTAGTCGCATACAGGCTTCATAACCAGATATTCCAGATTGATTATCTTTATTAATTTTACATAATCCACAGTCTTGTGTACCATCAATACAATATAAATCTGCTTCAAAACCTTTAACAATACCAATCTTTTTATGATTTAAAACAGACATTGCCCAAAAATAAAAATCATCTTGAGTTGGGATTAATGTTTTAATTTTATTTATATTAAAAATATCTTGATGTAATGAATGCGGAGGGAATAAGCACCCAGAACCTCCTAATAGCATATTTTTATAACTAGGGTTAAAATAATTTGTATAAAAATGTTTTCTATTTGATATAGGGGTAAATTTTTCTTTAGTAATTCCTAATCTCGTTGCTCGACGAACATAAATATTATTAGGATTCTTGATATATGCATTATAGAGACTTTCTAACCAATCTTCTTCATAATACAAATCATCATCAGCTGTAACAATAATATCTTCAGGATATTTCTTTAATGATGGTATTAACTTTTTATAGGACTTTAAGTCTTCACACCATTCTATACTTAATCCTAAGTCTTTTAGCTTTAATAATTTTTTTGGTAATTCTCGTTCTCTTTTAGGAAATTGTTCTTCAGCAAGCCATAAAACAAGTTTGTCCGGTTTTAATCTTTGTCTCAATAACGTGTTTATAGTCAAATGTACAGTATCTATTCTTTTAGGAAATGTAGTTAATGATACTATTAATTGAGGGGATCTCTTTTCTTTTGTTAAACCATAATCAAAGGCTTCTTTATATTTAAACTTACATTTATGTTTTATTTGTAACCTTAACCCACAAAGATTAATAATATAATGAGAATCTAAATCTTTTAATAAAACTAACTTCTTTTTATTTCTGCATTTCTCTTTTTGTTGTTTTATTAATAGTCTCATTTTTTTTGTTAAAACTAAGCTATTTTTGTCAAAAAAATTAGTGATTTCTACATATGCATTATCTTGACTTTTTTGGCTTATTTTATCTTTTCGATAGTAATAATTAATATTTGGGACTGCAACAACTCTATTTGCGTCTTTTAAAACTAATGGAAGCCATATAGCATCTTCATAATCTATGCCAATAGTAAATTTTTTGTCAATTATAAGTTCTTTTTTGTATAATTTATTCCATATGTTATATTTTTCAATAATATTCGCAATTTTTACCTTATGCTCTAACGTTTCCCCTATAACTTCTTTTTTATATGTAATACTAGATTTTTCATAGTATTTATATACTGTTTTTGCATTTGCAAAACATACATCAGCGTGATTTTTAATTGCAGCTTCATACAATCTTTCGAAATAATCCAAACTTACCCGATCTTTGCTATTAACAAAACTAATATATTCCCCACTTGCAATTTCAAGCCCTTTATTTCTAACCGCACTTCTACCAATATATTCTTGCCTCAAAAATCTTATTCTTGAATCATATTTAGAAAATTCTGTGATAATTGAGTGAGATAAATCCCTTGAACCATCATCAATAACAATTATTTCTATTTCTTTTAGAGATTGATTAATGATTGATTGTAAACAATCATATATATAATTTTCAGAATTATATACTGGTATTATTACTGAAACTTTATAATTATGAAAATTATAATTTTTTTTATTTAGTTCTAATTCAGATATTAAATTTTCAATATAATTTGTATAATCTCCCATAAACTTCCCATCAATTTTAATTTTACAGCATCTTTTGTATAACTTGATAAACTTCTTCCACACTTGGTGATAACGTACATTTGTACTTTCCCGCTTTAAGTTTACACTTTCGTTTATGACAAGGCTTACAAGTTTGACTTGCTACTGAAATATATTTTTCATTGCTACCTAGAGGTGCATACAATTCAGAAGGGGTACAACAAAAAATAGAAACTATTTTTGGAATATTTGTTGCCCTTGCTAGATGTGTACTTCCACTATCTAAAGAAATAACTAGCGCAGCTCTCCTAAAAAGTTCAGCTAATTCTAATAAATTAGTTTTCCCTGCCAAATTTAAGCCCTTACCACAACTTATATATTCAATTAGGTCTATGTCATTTTTCGTACCTGTATATATTAAAGAATATTGCGTTTCTATTTTTGCAATTAAATTTTTCCAATTATCTCTGTCCCAATGTTTGCCTATCCATGTTGTTGCAGGACAAATTACAACGATAGGTTTTGAATCATCTAGCTGATTTAAGATAATATCAATCTTTTTTTGTAATTCTTTTGACGGGATAGGTAGTGTATATTTTAAATTTGTTTCATCTATGTTTAAATAATCAGCATATTTAAGATACTTTTTTACAACGTTTTTTTCTTCTTCAATATAATTATTATTAATAATTTCATTTGCACATAAAAAAGAAAATTTTCTAGCTTTTGAAGATATTATTCTTCTTTTAGCTCCGGAAAATAAAAGAAATATTCCACTCTTAAATAACAATCCTTGCGTATCAATTGCAATATCAAACCTTTTAGAACGGATGTATTGTATTAATTTTATATAATTTAAAATTATTTTAAAAATATTATGTTTTTTCCATTTTTTTAATGGAACAAAAATACATTCATCAACACATGAATTATTTTGAATTACTTGAACACCTTTATCCCCAACGAGCCAACTAACTTCGTATCCATTATCTTTTAAACGATTTGCAAGTGGTATATTGAAAATTACATCACCTAAAGAAGATGTGCGTATTAATAAAATCTTTTTCTTTGCTTGTTTTTCCATGTTACTTTTACGAAATTTAACCTTTATTTTAATGATTTGTTAAACACCATTTCAACAAAATTAGTATTTTGTTGAAGTAGGTTTAAGTGACCGTAAAAAACACCCTAAAATATAGATTTTTTTTCTAATTTTCTTGTATTTTTATGTTGAATAATCGCAAGTTTTAAATAAAGAAAATAGCTGTATTCTTTGAATAATCAAGACTTTGCGATTTAGTCAACTGAATACTAAATATGTTGATTTTTTTTATTTCCTCTAATGGGCAAAAATTTATAAAAACAGTTTTTTTATTGATGTTAAATTATTTTAATATTAATATTTAAAAATTTTTATTTGTGATAATATGTCAGAATAGTTATAGATGCTAGTTATTCAACAAAATACTAA
>ENA-UOOA01001731-UOOA01001731.1-human-gut-metagenome-genome-assembly--contig:-P61old-NODE-1731-length-33387-cov-7.043562_pt1 | contig 33387 bp, 24 predicted proteins | sample MGYA00242467_ERZ724014 | MGnify/ENA metagenome assembly ERZ724014 | reverse complement strand
ACAGTTTTGTTAAAGGGTACGACTTTGGGAGTAACAACCGGGGGAGAGGGTGATTTTTCGATTGTGATTACTGATACGACCAAGGCTGAACTCGTATTTTCATTTATCGGTATGGTGTCTCAAACAATCCCTTATAAAAGTATTCCTAAAGGGGAGTGGACGATCGTTTTGAAGGATGATGTACAGGAGATGGATGAAGTTGTTGTTACGGGTATTTATTCTCGTAAAAAGGAGAGTTTTACCGGATCATCAACAACCTATACGGCAAAGGAATTGAAAACTATCGGGAACCAGAATGTGCTTCAGAGTTTGAAAACGATGGATCCCTCGTTTGCGATCGTGGAGAACAATCAGTTCGGATCCGATCCGAACCGTCTGCCGGATATTAACGTGAGGGGTAAAACCAGCGTGATCGGTTTGACACAGGAGTACGAGGTCGATCCGAATCAGCCCTTGTTTATTTTGGATGGGTTCGAGACAACTTTAAAGACGATCAGTGATTTGAGTATGGATCGCGTGCAAAGTATTACGGTGCTGAAAGATGCGGCAGCCACGGCAATTTATGGTTCGAAAGCGGCGAATGGTGTTGTGGTGGTGGAGACGAAGGCTCCCGCTCCCGGAACATTAAGGTTAACGTATAACGGAAATTTAAATCTTTCTTTTGCTGATTTATCGGATTATAATTTGATGAATTCTAAGGAAAAATTGGAATTCGAACGTTTGGCCGGGTATTACGGTGATTTGGATGCTAACGGGGAAATTGTGTCGGAATATGACCAGCGTTTGTATTACCAGCGTTTGGCCGAGGTGAAACGAGGGGTGGATACCTACTGGATGAGTGAACCGTTACGGTTCGCAACTTCTCATAGTCACAACCTTTTCGCCGAAGGAGGGGATGACAGGATGCGTTACGGCTTGGGATTCAGTTATAACAAGACGCAAGGTGTGATGAAAGGATCTGATCGGGATGTGATTAATGGCAACGTGCAATTGTTGTATCGCTACAAGTCATTGTCATTCAAGAATTACTTGAATTTGGATTACTCGATGTCTTCACGAGAGAAGGTCACGTTTTCAAAATTTTCACAGGCGAACCCGTACCACAGGAAAAAGAACGAGGATGGTGTGGTGGAGCAAGTGTTAGAGATTTACACTGATTCCGATGCAAATTCTCCTACTTATCTTCAGGAATTAAAGAATTATAATCCTCTATATGATATGACTTTAGGCTCTTCCGATGAAACCTCCTCTTTTGGTTTTACGAATAATTTCGAGATCGATTGGCAGGTGTTTGATGGTTTGCGGGCGAAAGGTCGTTTTAGTATTTCAAAGTCAACGGATCGGGGGGAAGTTTTTAAATCTCCCAATGCTTCCGATTATGCTGAAACCGCTTCAACGGAACGCGGGTCTTACCAGGAGACAAGAGACGAGAATTTGAGTTATGATGGAGATCTTAACGTGACCTACGCTAAATTGTTTAACGAGGTACACATGGTGAATGCCGTGGGTGGAATTCGTTTGGCTTCGAGCAAATCACAATCCAGTGGTTACAAGTCTATCGGGTTTATCGATGACCGTTATTCAAATCCTTCTTTTTCTTCAGGGTATCCTACGGGAGGTAAGCCATCGTATTTCACGAGCGAGAAGCGTTCGGCGAGTTATTATCTGAATGCCGGTTACGCTTATGATGATCGTTATCTGCTGGACGTGAATCTTCGTTCGGATGGTTCCTCCGTGTTCGGCTTGTCTCAACAATTCACCACGACTTGGGCTATCGGGTTGGCGTGGAACGTGCATAAGGAAGACTTTTTTCAGAATCAGAACTGGCTGAATTTTTTGAAATTGCGTTTTTCTATCGGTAATCCCGGAAATCAAAACTTTGATGCTTATATTTCCATGAACGTGTACAAGTACGCAACTGGTTACCCGAATCCTTTCGGGGTAAGTGCTATTGTTTCGACTTGGGGAAATAATGATTTGGATTGGCAGAAAACAATCGACCAGAATTATGGTATTGATTTGGCTTTTTTGAATAATCGGTTGAAAGTTACGGTTGATTATTTCTATAAAAATACCGATCCTCTATTGGTTTATGTTCAGACGCCGACCTCTACCGGAACCTCTACTGTTCCGATGAACCTGGGTAAGCAAGTTTCTCAGGGATTGACAGCAACATTGAATTATATGATCCTGCAGCGAGAGAATATGAGTTGGAATTTTAATTTTAATGCTCGTCATATTACTTACGAGTACCGGAATATCGGGACCGCCTTGGATAAGTTTAATCAGGAGAACAGGAGTTCTAATTTGGTGAGATATTACGATGGGGGAAGTCCTTCCGATTTGTGGGCCGTGCGTTCCGCGGGAATTGATCCGGCTTCCGGGCGAGAGATATTCATTAAAAAAGACGGGACGCAGACATTCGAGCATGATTACGCGGACGAGGTTGTTGTCGGGAATTCGGATCCGAAGGTGGAAGGGGTAATCGGTACTTCTTTCTATTACAAGGGATTTTCTGCTTCTGTCAATTTGCGGTATCGCTTGGGAGGACAAATATTTATGTCGACTTTATACGACAAGGTGGAGAATATTTCGGAAAATGCCTTGCAATATAATCAAGATAAACGGGCATTGTATGATCGTTGGCAAAAACCGGGTGACGTGAGTAAATATAAGTCTATCTCGTTGACGGATGCGACCCCGATGTCGTCTCGTTTTATTGCGGATGAGAATACCTTGAGCGGGGAGTCTATTTCTTTGGGATATGAAACTCAAGCCAAGTGGTTGCATCGTATCGGGGCATCCTCGATGACTATTCGGGGGTATATGAATGATATCTTCCGGATTTCCACGGTAAAGAATGAACGGGGATTGGATTATCCTTTCGCACGTACCGTGGCTTTTTCTCTTGGGTTAACGTTTTAATGAATTAAAGAGTTTGTTTATGAATATAGTAAGAAATATAAAATCGGGTTTGATTGCTGGCGTGATGTTGTTGCTCGTGTCGTGCAATTCATGGTTGGAGGTTGATCCTGACGATAGAATAATGGATAATTCTTTGTTTAAAGACAGGGAAGGTTTTCTTGCGGCTTTGAATGGCGTGTACTCGGAAATGAATGATCCGAAATTGTATGGGGCTAATTTAACCATGGGAATGCTTGATGTGATGGCGCAGTATTATAATTGCAGTTTTACGGATCATGATTATTCTGTCTATGCGAATTATTCATACACGGAAAAAGGGTTTAAAAGTACACTGGATAATATTTGGTCCGGGTTATATTCAATGATTGCAAATTGTAATGCTATACTTGTCCATTGTGGGGATGGGAATCCTGTTTTGTCTGATACCTATTATCGCCTTGTGAAAGGTGAGGTCCTAGGTTTGCGGGCAATGATGCATCTTGATCTTTTACGTATGTTCGGGCCTATTTATTCGGAAGAAAACAAGGGAATAAAATGTATCCCGTATATGACGAAAGCGGATCGGAGCATGCAACCGTTGTTGCCTGCCGATAGTGTGATGTATTATGTTATCAAGGATTTGGAAATGGCGTCAAGTTTACTTTCAACAGTTGATCCCGTTATCACGGAAGGAGCTAGGAATTATGATTCGAAGCAAGGTGCGAATGATTTGTATTACAGACAATATCGTATGAATTATTTTGCCGTGAATGCATTGATGGCTAGGGCTTATTTGTGGATGGGAAATACGCAGAAAGCAGGGGAATGTGCTCGGATCGTAATCGAAAAAGTGAGCAATGGGGATAAGCCTTTATTCCCGCTAGTAGATGTCGATTATATGACAAAGAATTCGCCGGACGGGGTGTTTTATCCAGAGGTGTTGTTTTCTCTTTACAATACTTCTCGCGAGAGTAAAGTGTATAAAACTTTTTTTGATCCTTCCTTGTCTATAGCCAGAATTTTGACTATGGCCGGAAATCTTTCGACGGGACGGGTGAACGGGACGTATGATGATAAGGATGATTATCGTTATAGAATGTGGGCTTCCACAATATCTAATAGTAAGGAGGTGACTTATTTGAATAAGTATAAAGATGAAACGGAGGCGGATTCCGCGTATCATTATCGTTATATGATACCTTTGGTACGGGTTAGTGAATTATATCTGATTGCAGCCGAGTGTGAATCGGATGATGTTCCGACGGCTCTTGAAAAGTATTTTAACAAGTTGCGTTTTGCCCGGAATTGCGTGAACCAAAATGCATCATCCGTGGAGGAGTTAAAGGGGTTAATTCGTTCTGAATACGTGAGGGAGTTTATCGGGGAAGGACAATTGTTTTTCTATTATAAGCGGAACGGTTTACAGACCATTCCCGATGGTGCAACGGCAAGTGGCACGATGAACATGCAATTGGAGAATTACGTCTTCCCGTTACCGGATAGCGAGACAAGCCAACGTGCGGAATCACAAGATAATGTTTCACAAGAATAAGTAATGGTTATGAAAAAAATATTATATGTTCTCGCTCTTGCATGGCTTGTTTGCGGCGTGGCGAGTTGTGAAAAAGAAGTTAAGGATTACGATGGACGGGAAGGGGTTTATTTCTACGTTCAGTACGGACCGGAATGGGGGGATACTACTATTTGGGCGAGCCAGTCTTTTACCCCGGTAGAGTTTGTTAAAAGCACGGGTGATTACCACGATGTGAAGTTACGGGTGATGACAACCGGAAGAATTAAAGGGTATGACAGAACGTTCCGGGTTGTCGTGGATAAGGATTCGACTACTGCTGTCGAAGGGGTGAATTATGATCCTTTCGATGAATTTCAGGTGGTTAAAGCCGGAAGTCATTATGCTGATTTGGTGATTCGTTTGAAGCGGGATAAGAGTATTCAAACCGAAGAACGGGTTTTAACGTTGAAGTTGGAGCCGACGGAGGATTTTGGGATTGGGATTAACTGGTGGGGAGAGGTTCCCGGGTTGTGGTCTAGTACTGGAGGAAATGATTTTGATGCTTCCATGCACAAGATTACCATGAATGATTTTCTCGTTCGACCGGCTCGTTGGATACCGGCAATCGATTATGAACCAGGGCAAACAGAAGGGGGACTTTGGGGGGCTTTTACGCGAAAGAAATATGATTTGATTTGCGAAAAGTTTAATTTGACGTATGATGATTTTGCCTCGGAGGTGACGATGCCGAATGCCAAACGGACAATGATTAAGAATTATTTCGTGAATTATTTGCAAGAACTTTACGACAAGGGTACTCCGGTATTGGAGGAAGATGGGCGTGCGATGTGGTTCATGGGGGTATCATGGAAATCAATCGTGGGACAACCTTGGATCCCGGCAGAATAATGGTTGAACAATGTAAATCTGATAATTATGAAACGAGTTATATTACTTTTTTTAACGAGCATGTTCATTTGTTTGGCCGTGGCTTGTTATGACGACAAGGGTTCTTACGATTACAAGGAGGTGAACGAGATTGAAGTGGACAGCCTGGGAAAATCACATAGCGTGATCTTTAAGAAAGACACGTTGAAAATAACTCCCCTGCTGAAATTTACCGAAGATAGTTTGTCCTTGGATCGTTACGCTTACGAGTGGCTGGTGGTGCCAAGTACGTCTACCGAGGAGCTTACCCGTGAAGTGATTGGTACGGAACGTAATTTGGAATATTTCGTGGAGTTGGAACCAGCAACTTATACTCTTTACTTGAAGGTGAGAGATAAGGTCACCGGTTTGTTGTGGATGAATTATACTTCGCTTGTGGTTAGAACCGCGACCAGTTTGGGATGGTTGGTTATCGGGGAAGATGCCGAAGGATTTGTGAATTTGGATATGGTTGCCATGGCGGGTGATACGATTGTGTTATATAATCAATTATCGAATAACGGTTTACCACGGTTAAAAGATCCCAAGAGTGTCGTGTACACGGGACGTGTAAGAATGTCGTCTTACGCACCCCACGAGAGATTGTGGATTGCAACCGGGGAACGTTCGTACCACGTGAATCCATCAACCTTCGAGGGAGATCTGTCAAGTACATTTGAACCGTTGGTTTACTCGTATTTTGAGTTACCGGAACAATTGAATCCCGTGTACATGATTACTAAAGCAGCGGGTGGTGGCATGATGAATAGTTCGAGAACGGTTGTTTGTGAAGAAGGACACGTGTTCCATATATCTAGTTTTTTGTCAAGTAGTGAATATGCAGATCCGATAAATCGGACAACGGTTTCTCCCAACGTTTTGTTTAAAGCGTACCCTTATATTTTTGCTTCTTTGGGATACGCTTCCGGGGGAATACTTTATGATACCGATAATAATCAATTTTTAAGGTATACGAGTTATTCCACAACTTGTTCATCTTTATCTGATAAGGCTGACGATGCTTTTCCGTGGGTGCAACCCGAGGGGCGTACGCTCGTGTACGGGGAGAATACCATGGATACCGAGGGTGGGGGATATGGTAATTCATTCGCCTTGATGAAAGATGCCGGGACGAACGGGTATTATATCTATAAATTTAAGGCTGCTGGCCAGAAGGTGGCAGGATACGAGGTAAATAAGTCGCTCGCTACGGATATAGACAAGGCCGAGTTATTCGCTTTCGCCTCAAATCGTTCCATCCTACTGTATGTGGTGGGTAAAACTTTGCATGCTTATGATTACAAAAGAGGGTACGAGAAGAAGTATTCGGTAGAGCTGGAAGACGAGATCACGATGGTTAAATTTGATATTTTCTCGGGATATGGAGATTATAACGATTTATACGTGGCGACTTATAATAGTACTACGCGAGGAACTTTGCAAAAGTACGTGTTAGGAACTGATCAGAACACGTTCGAGTTAAAACCGGACGAGAAGTGTAAATGGAACGGGTTGGTGAAGGTGAAAGATATTGATTGGAAAAATGGTGTTCAATAGAATGAAGATAAAATTAGTTTTGTTTTGGATGATAGCGGCAATTTTGCCGCTGTCGTCTTTTGCCCAGGGGGTTGATTTTAAGGAGTTGACGATGCAAGAGGCTCTAACTCTTGCCGAGAAAGAGAAAAAAATGGTATTTGTTGATTTCTACACGACGTGGTGCGGGCCGTGTAAAATGATGTCTTCGGAAGTTTTTATGCGAGAGCAGGTCGGGGCCTATTTTAACCGGGAGTTCGTGAATTTGAAAGTGGATGCGGAGAAAGGGGAGGGAGTGGAACTGGCGAAAAAATACCAGGTGAAGGCTTATCCTACATTCGTGGTATTGAAAGCGGACGGGACGGAGGTTTATAGAACATCTGGGGCTCGTCCTGCGGAAGAGTTTGTCGACAAAATTCGTAAAGGGATTGATCCCAAGTGGTCGCCGGAGGGGTTAACTCGTCGTTATAAAAAAGGAGAGCGTACCCCGGAGTTGGTGAACGAATATGCCTTGTTACAAATGGAAACGGGGAATGGCGAGCTGGGAAATCAAGTGGTACGGGAGTATTTTGATAGGCTGTCAGATAAAAGAAGGGTGAAACCGGAAAATTTTTTTCTTTATACTCGTTATGCCTTAAATTACCGGGATCCGAAAGCGGACTACATGTTTGCCAATAAAGATCGTTTTGTAAAGGAGAACGGGCGGGAGAAAGTAGATAGTTTGCTGTATGGCTGGTTGAGACAGCAGATTATGCCTTTTGTTTCGGCCCGGATAATTTCGGGTATGGAGGTAAACGAGGGGGAATGGATACGGTTGAAAGAGAAGATCCGCAATGCGGCTTTGTCGAACGGGGAGGGGCTGGTGGAATTGGGAGAGATCGCCGAAGTACGGTTGAAAAATAACATGAAAGATTATTTGGATATCTGCCGGAAGAAGTTCCCACAACTGGAAGAACGAGATCGTTTCTCGATATTGGTAGGGTTTGGTTTTTTGAAGGAACAGGATGAAGAAATTCGACAGATCGCGGCGGATTTGTTGAGGGATAATCTAAACGTGGCGGAAGGATTGAATAATCGGGTGCTTTACTCGATCATGTTGGAATTAGAAGGAAAGAAGGAGTTCCGTTTACGAGCCGCAATTGATGCCGTGAAAAAGGGAAAAGTGATTGTGTCTTATTTTTCTAAGGAAAAATTTGTGCAGGAAGAACATGAGTTTGATAATCATGTGCTGGATATCAGTATGGCAGGGAAAGATACTTTATCCGCGGGGGTAAGATTTTTGTGTGATGAGTTGGCAACGCCGACCGCCAGAGGTACTAAGCAAAATCCGCATTTCAGTTTTATGATTGTGCCGGGAGAATTTGCCGTGTTGAAACTTGGTTTGGAAAAAGGAAAAGTACCCGTGGTGAAATGGGAGAGGGGAGGCTCTGTTTCCCGTGATTTCGTACGGTTGAATTATGACTTGTTGACCCCGGAAGAAGCGGGGTACAACCAGTTAATGGTTGATAATGTCATCCAAGGGGGAGATATTCGTGATTATCCCGGGGAGTTTCAGCGATCGTTTGATGCAAACAAGCGGAAAACGATGGAATTTATACGAGGTAATCCGGATAGTTATATTGCTCTTGTCAAGTTGGCCGAGCATTATATTTGGTTTGACGAGAATGAAGCGGAGGATATTTACAGTCGCTTCCCCGAAAATTTGAAAGGAAATCCTTATGGCCGTGTTATTGCTCAACGTTTGGAAAGAAGTCGGGATTTTAGGACGGGGAGGCCTGCCAAGAATTTCGAGAAGAAAGATATGAACGGGAAAACGGTGTCTCTTGAGAAGTTGCGGGGGAAATACGTGTTGTTGGATTTTTGGGGGAGCTGGTGTGGCCCTTGCCGGGAGTCTCATCCTCATTTGAAAGAATTGTACGAGAAATACAAAAAGCAAGTTATTTTTATAAACGTGGCCCAAGAGAACACGAGAGATTTGAATGAAGCCCGGAAACTTTGGAAAACGGCGGTGAAAGAAGACGGGATGACATGGACTCAAATATTGAATAACGAGGGACGGGAGACGTGTGATATGATCCGGTTGTTTAATATTTCTTCTTTTCCGACTAAAGTATTAATTGATCCGCACGGGATTGTGGTTGCAAGGATGGTAGGAGGAATGGTGGATGCAGGAGAGGTGTTAGAGAAAATGGTTGATTGAAACGAGAAATAAATAACCCCGCCGGAAGACGGGGTTATTTATTTTATAGTTGGTTCACAACTTCAACGCTGTTCATACCGGTCTGGATGGCCTCGATGTTCATCGGGATCATCTTGTGATGACGAGGGGGTAAAGATTTTTGCAAACCTTTTTCCACGTTGTCAAGTTTCACGATCGGTTTTACTTTCAAGAATCCTCCAAGGACGATCATGTTGAACACTTTCGGGTTACCTTGCTCTGCGGCAATGGCGGTTCCCTCGATTTTGTAGATATTGATGTCTTTTCTGGTCGGTTCGTGAGTAATACCATTCGGGTCATAAATTAAGGTACCACCCGGTTTTACCATGCTTTCGAACTTGTCCATGGATTGTTGGTTCAAGACGATAGCGGTATCGTATTTTGTTAAGATCGGTGAGCTGATGCGCTCGTCGCTCAGGATAACGGTCACGTTGGCAGTACCGCCACGCATTTCAGGACCGTAAGAAGGCATCCAAGCAACTTCCTGATCTTGCATAATTCCGGAGTAAGCAAGAATCTTTCCCATAGAAAGAACTCCTTGTCCACCGAATCCTGCTATAATGATTTCTTCTGTCATAATCTTTAATTTACGATTTATGATTTGGGATTTACGATTCTGATAATCTAAAATCGTAAATCTAAAATCTCAAATTATTAAATGTCTTTGATGTCTCCTAACGGGTATTTCGGGAACATGTTATCTACCATCCATTTGTTGGCTTCTACCGGGGTTACTTTCCAACCGGAGTTACATGTACCTACGATTTCCACGAAAGAAGTACCTTTGTCTTTCCGGGTGTTCTCGAATGCCTTGCGGATAGCGGCTTTTGCTTTACGTACGTTAGCCGGGGTATGTACCGATTGACGGGTTACGTAGCAAGTACCATCCAGTTGTGCAAGTAATTCGGTTAATTTCATCGGGAATCCGTTCAATTTGGCGTCACGTCCATAAGGAGTGGTAGCGGTTACCTGTCCCAAAAGGGTGGTCGGGGCCATCTGTCCTCCGGTCATACCGTAGATAGCGTTGTTAATAAAGATTACCACGATGTTTTCACCACGGTTACAAGCGTGCATGATTTCCCCGCATCCGATAGATGCCAAGTCACCATCACCTTGATAGGTGAACACGTAACGATCGGGGTGAACACGGCTGACACCGGTTGCAACGGCCGGAGCACGTCCGTGTGCTGCCTCTACCCAGTCAATATCCAAATAGTTGTAGGCGAGTACAGAACATCCTACCGGAGAAACACCGATGGTCTTGTCTTGGATACCCATTTCTTCAATCACTTCTGCGATAATTTTGTGAACCACGCCATGGGAACATCCCGGACAGTAGTGCATCACGTTATCGGTAAGCACGGGAGTTTTCTTGTAAACAAGATTCTCCTCTTTTATTATATCTTTTAATTCTACTGACATAGCTTATGCTCCTATAATTTGTTTTTCAAGTGCTTCAACGATCTCTTCCGGTGTCGGGATTACTCCTCCGAAACGTCCGAAGTGTTCTACCGGGATGTTATTGGCCACGTTCAAACGAACGTCTTCTACCATTTGACCGGCACTCATCTCTACAGTTAAGATTCCTTTCACTTGTTTAGACAAGCGTGCAACTTCTTTTTTCGGGAAAGGATAAAGGGTAATCGGACGAAGGATTCCTACTTTAATTCCTTTTTCACGGCATAATTGTACTGCTTTTTGGCAAATACGAGATGCAGATCCGTAAGCCACGAATATGTATTCCGCATCTTCACATTGGATTTCTTCAAAAAGAACATCGTTTTCTTCCATCATTTTGTACTTCTCTTGAAGTTTGTGGTTGAATACCTCTTGTTTGTAAGAATCCAATTCCAAGGAAGTTACCGTGTTGTGAGGACGATGTGCTTTCTTACCGGTTAAAGCCCAGTTATCAGACATCTTGTCGATTTCTTCTTGTGTCCAACGGGGTTTGTATTCGCTTAATTGAACCTTCTCCATCATCTGTCCGATCACGCCGTCGGCAAGGATCATGGCCGGGTTGCGATATTTGAATGCCAAGTCAAAACCAAGTCCTACGAAATCGTTCATTTCCTGAACGGAAGCGGGAGCAAGTACGATCAAGTGATAGTCTCCGTGACCACCACCTTTGGTTGCCTGGAAATAGTCACTTTGTGCCGGTTGGATAGTTCCCAATCCTGGGCCCCCACGTACAACATCAATCACCAAGCAGGGAAGTTCTGCTCCTGCCAAGTAGGTTAAACCTTCTTGCATCAACGAGATACCGGGGCTGGATGATGATGTCATTGCCTTTTTACCGCAAGCAGCGGCACCGTATACCATGTTGATAGAGGCCAATTCACTTTCGGCCTGCAATACGACCATTCCTGTTTCCTCCCACGGTTTGCGTAACATGAGAGTCTCCATGACTTCGGATTGCGGGGTAATAGGGTAACCATAATAAGCATCACATCCACAACGGATAGCAGCTTCGGCTAATACCTCGTTCCCTTTCATTAATTTTACTTCTGCCATTTTCGGTAGTTTTTATTCTTATTGTACATTCATTTTGTAAACGGTGATCACCGAGTCCGGGCATACCAACGCACAGCTGGCACATCCAATACATGCTTCCGGATTTACCATCTCGGAGTAGTGGTATCCTTTACCATTCACTTCTTTTGCCAAGTCAAGAGTTTTGGTAGGACACGCAACCACGCAAAGGTTACATCCTTTGCATTTTTCTTTGTCAACGACGACAGCGCCTCTAAATTTTGCCATAATTGAATTGATTATGATTTATAAATAAATTCTCTTTTTGCCTTATACTTTGTAACACATTTACGGGATAAAATTACAAACTTAAATTGAATCATGAAATAGTTTTCCTGTATTTTAACATTGTTTTACTTTCATGTTAAGGCGATTATACCGGAGCTTTTCCCGATTCAATTTCAATTATTTCGTATGATCCGCCGCGAATCGTTTCAAACGTTCTTCCAGTTCCGGCATCCAGTTGAGTCCGGTTTGAGAAACACAAGCGCGAAGACCTTGTTTCTTGGACCCTGTGTCACGCAACGGGATGGCTGATATACCGTAATACAGAATCTCTTTCGTGAGGTCCCCTCCGGAGAAGCCCGGGTAGATAATCGTGAAATAGAATCCGTCAGCGATGGGTTCTTCCAAATCTCGGTCATATACGATCTCGAAACCGTATTTGGTGAACAGTTCTTTCATGGCATGGGCTCTCTCCGCATATTCCCGCACCCCGTCGAGGATATTGATGCGTCCCTCGTTGGCAGCTTTCAGGATAGCGGCCATGGCGTACTGGCAGGAGTGAGTGGTCCCGGATGATAAGGTGTAGATAATCCGGTTCACGATAGTGTAACCCAAGGTTCCCATTCCCCCGAAACGATCGTGCAGGTTGTCGTATTTCCTGTTGTATAAAGCGTCAGAAATACACATGATTCCCAAACGTTGTCCGGCGTAACTGAATAGTTTGGAACCGGAGATCATGACGATGTAGTTATCCGTGTATTTCCCAACTGACGGTTGGAACGGAGCTTTACCCGGTACGGAAAGGTCCCGGCGGAAGTCCATGGCGAAATAGGCCAAGTCTTCCAGCACGATCACGTCATATTTGGTGGCCAATTCCCCGATAATTTTCAGTTCATTGTCGGTAAAACATATCCAGGCCGGGTTGTTCGGGTTACTGTACAGAATGGCGGCAATGTTTCCCTTTGAAAGGTGTTCTTCCAGTTTTTCCCGTAATTTTTCACCCCTGTAATTGTATACGTCAAATGATTCAAACGGTTTGCCGATTACTTGCATCTGTGTTTTTTGTACGGGGAATCCCGGGTCAATGAAAAGAACGGTATCTTTTCCTTTTTTGCATTCCGTTACAGCCATGAATGCGGCGAAGCAAGCTTGCATAGAACCCACGGTCGGGATGATGCCTTCCGGTTTAATGTCGATGTCCACGAAGTTCTTCACGAATTTAGAACCTTCTTCTTTGAATTCCTTGTGTCCTTCGAGCATCGGATAGAATTGAGCACATCCGGCACGTAGCGCCTCAATCTCGGCATCGATACCTATTTTAGAGGGGGCAAGTCCGGGAACACCCATTTCCATGCGAATGAATTTCTCCCCGCTTTCGGCTTCCACCATGTTAACCACTTTCACGATGTCGCGTATCGTGGCGTCTTCCATGTCACTGATCCCGCAAGCTTCTAGCTTCTGGTCAACGATTTTTTTATCAATTAGATTGTTTTGCATGACTACTTTATATGATTTATTCTATTTTTTCTCAGCATGTACGCGAGTTTAATAAAAAATTGTCATTATATATTCCGAAATCGTTTTAAATTTGAAGTGGCGTGTCTAATTTAGTTTGATTCTGAAATTGATTATTTCGTTTTTTCTTGTGTCCTGCAAATGATTCGATGTATTCTTGTTTAGTATCCTTTCAGGGGGGAGCAATAATAGGGTTTTCCTACTGTAAAAATTTGTCCTCAATGTTTTACTCTCTTTTTGTAATTGTTGTTGCTCTATTGGCAATGGGCTATGCATGGGCGTTGAAAGGGTGATGAAAGGGAATAGGGAGGTTATTATAGTTGTATTTGTACGTTATAGGAATGGGTGAAGGATGGCTGTGTAATATAGATGGATGTATTTCGTGATTCTTAAATACTTTCTTGGACACACCCTTTCGAATCTGTTTTTGTTTTCGTAGTTTTGCACGATGATAATAGCAAAATTGAGATGTTGATAGGGCATCACATTTTCAATTTTCAATTTTCAATTGTTATGAATCTGGAATGGTACATTGCGCATAGGTTGTTGAGAGGAGACGGCACGAAATCCGTGTCGGTGCCGATCGTGAGAATCGCGATTGTCGGGATTGCTTTGGGGTTGTGCGTGATGTTATTGTCGTTGTTTATTATCACTGGTTTTAAGTACGAGATCACAGAAAAGTTGTCGGGTTTCACGGCTCACTTGAGTGTGGTGCCTTTTGTTCCCGGTTCTGTAGGAGAGGGGGGTGTAGTCCGGGCATCGGAGAGTTTGCTAAAAGGCTTGGAAGAGGTGGAAGGCGTGAAGAACGTGTACGGGTATATAGAGAAACCTGCAATCTTTAAGAGCAAGGAGGAAATTCACGGGGTTGTGTTGAAAGGGGTGGATATGGGGTATGATGCCGTTTTTTTTCGGGAGAACTTGAAGAAGGGGGAAATGCCTGATTTTAAAACAGAAAGAGCATCGAACGAGATATTAATCTCCGCATCTGTGGCGGATATGTTGGGAATCGGTGTCGGGGAAAAAGTTGCGGCCCATTTCGTGCAGGACCCTCCGAGAGCGAGAGTATTTACCGTTGCCGGAATTTACGACACGGGTTTCAAGGAGTATGATGACGTGATGGTGTTGGTTGACGAACGACATCTGGCAAAATTGAATGACTGGGGACCGGGGGAGGTTTCTGGGATAGCCATCGAACTGGAAGATGTGGAGCGATTAAATGAGGTGGTAAAGGGTGTGGAGAATGTCGTGTATGATGCAAGCGGGAATTACGAGGTACAGACGCTTGCCGATGTGGCCCCGCAGATTTTTGATTGGTTGGCCTTGTTGAATATGAACGTGTGGGTGATTCTGATTTTGATTGTCGTGGTGGCCGGTTTTAATATGGTGTCGGGACTATTGATTTTGATCTTGGATAAGACTTCGTTGATTGGGATATTGAAGGCGTTAGGGTATAAGAATGTTTCCTTGCGAAAATTGTTTCTGTATATATCGGCGGGATTGATTATCAAAGGAATGTTGTGGGGAAATGTGCTGGCCTTTCTTTTGGCGGGAATTCAAGCAATATTCCGTGTGATTCATCTTGATCCTGTGACATATTATATGGATACGGTTCCAATTAATTTTAGTCTCGGGTACGTGATATTATTGAATGTAGGGGTGGTTGTGGTAACCGTTTTAATGCTGATTGTGCCGACTATGCTGATCTCCAAGATCAACCCGGTGAAGGCGATTAAATTCGAGTAAAGTTATGAACGTGAAAAATGATATTTGCGTTATTAGAGATTCTCTCTTGGATTGGTTGAGGGAACATCGTCATGGTGTGATGGGGACGGTGATTTTTCATCTCGTGCTTGCTATCTTTTTAGTTTGTGTCGGGATTTCACGGTTGGATTCACAACAGAGAATGGAGATCGAGATCGATATGCCGGAGCCGGAAATTGTTCAGCAAAAACAGGAGGAACAGGAAAAGAAAGAGCAGATTCTTCGTCAAAGTGCAGACGAGGAGGTAAATGAAATGTTGCGTTCGTTGGCCGTGAACGAGGATGTGGTGAAGAAAAATGCAGAACCCCCGCCTCATGAACGGGTGAAAGAGTATATCGAACAAATTCAGGAAGAAATTGATAGTGATTACGGAGGGCGTTACCGGGCGAATAAAAACAAGCATTACAAGGAGGATAGTATTCGAGCCCAGCGAGATAAGAAGGAACGGATGTTGGATTCACTTCAATCCACGGTATACGTGGGGAAAAGTAGCGTATCGTATAATATAAAAAGGCGTTACAAGACTTATTTGCCGATTCCCGTGTATAAATGCGAGTTCGGTGGGAAAATCGTGGTAGTGGTAGTCGTAAACCGACAGGGCCGGGTTGTTAAAGCCGAGGTCGTGGATACAGAGTCCAATAAAGATGACGCTTTGCGGGAGGTGGCCGTGGATGCGGCTTTGAAATCGGAGTTTAACGCTGATGAGAAAGCCCCGGAACGACAGGCGGGAACGATCACGTATAATTTTGTCAAACAATGACATTGTTTACTTCTTCTATTTTTTCCAGCTTTTTTAGGTTGTTGTATCCCCGGGCGTGTGTGGTATGCGGTGACGTTCTGGTTGATGGAGAACCTTTTTTGTGTTCAGCTTGTTTGAGCGGTTTACCTTTGAACGAGGGGGTTGATGAGGAGGCAGATGAGGTGCTTGCGAATGATTTGGGAGTCGGGTATTTGTACTGGTTGTTTCGTTATGACCGGGCAAGTGATTTTCATAAATTAGTGTATGCTATCAAGTATCGTTCCAATAGAGAGTTAGGCGTGTGGGCCGGGAAGATGCTGGGAGAACGGATGCAAGATGACAGAGGGATAGATTGTGTTATTCCCGTACCGTTACATCCCGAACGGGAGAAGGAACGGGGTTTTAACCAAGCTTTTATGATTGGCATGGGGATTGCAAGTGTTTTAGGAGTTCGGGTGGAGTCGGGTGTGTTGAGTCGAGTGGTAAACACTCCTTCGCAAACAGGTTTGGAGCGGGGACAGCGGGCTGATAACGTGGCCGAGGCTTTCGAGTTGCGGGATACGGTTTGTGTAGAGGGATGCCACGTGTTGTTGGTGGATGATGTCGTGACAAGCGGGGCCACTATCCGGGCGTGTATGATTGAATTGAGTAAAATCAAGGGGGTGCGGGTGAGTGTTGCTTGTTTAGGAAAGTCCGGTAGCATCTAAAAAAACTTGAATCTTAAATCTAAAATTGAAAGGATTTTAGCTTTTTTTCCCTAGTTTTGTAAAGTTAATATTTTTGAGGACTATGAATAAATTTTTTTGGAACGGATTCTGTTTTGTTGCTATTATCGTGGCGTTGATTATATATGCCTGTGCAAACAGGGGTTACCCGCAGGGAGGAGAGAAGGATGTGACACCCCCTCAGGTTATCAAGGAGGTTCCGGAATCTTTTTCAACGAATTTCAAGGGAAAGCAGATCGATATTTATTTCGACGAATATGTTCAATTAAAGGATATTAACAAAAAATTCGTGATGTCTCCCCCGATGAAGAAGAAAGCCCGGGTGAGCTTGCGGGGAAAATACGTGCGGGTGACGTTTCAGGATTCTTTGAAACCGAACACGACTTACACGTTGGACTTTGCCGACGCAATCGTGGATAATAACGAAGGGAACCCGCTTGGTTTCTATCGGTACGTGTTTTCCACGGGGCCGCAACTGGATTCAATGGAGCTAGGAGGACAGGTCATTGATATGCAAACGCAGTTGCCCGTGCTGGGTGCTACCGTGATGTTCTATCAGAATACGGCTGATTCTGTTCCGTTGACAGATTTGCCGAGTTATGTGGCTAAAACGGATAGTGCCGGAATGTTTCGGGTGACCAATATTAAGGATGATACTTATCGGGTAATGGCAATCGATGATGCGAGAGGAAATTATTTGTTTGTGCCTTCAGAGACAAAAGTGGGTTTCATTGATTCTTTGATTCAGACTATATCGTTCCCCATGACAGTTTACGATACGATTCACCCGGATACAACGGTTGTCGAGGGACGGAGAACGAAGAAGGGAATGGAGTTCAAAGTGGTGTCAAAAGACACGATTGTTCGGCGTGATTTCACCATGTTTGGGCCGACAAACTTGTTTATCCCGATGTTTGACGAGGAAAAGACTCAATTATATCTGGTTGATGAGGCTCGTAAGGAACGAGAGCGATTGGATTTTACTTTCAGTATTCCGGCTGAACATCAGTTAAAGGTACGATTGCTTGGACTGCATTTGTTGGATAAGGTTAGTCAGGATGATTGGTATATCGAGGAGCGTTCTGCCGGTCGAGATACGATTCAATTGTGGATAAAGGATTCTTTGGTGTACAAGATCGATTCGCTTGTGGCTGAGGCCAGTTATTTGCGGACGGATTCGCTCGGTAAGCGAGTGTTGCTTGCGGATACGATTAAATTCTATTACAAGGACAAACCGGAACCCAAGGGGAAACGTAAGAAGGAACAGGATTCCATCCCGGTGATCAAGTTTATGGAGATTAGCGCGGGCGTCGGTAGCACGATGGATTTGAATAAGAACATAACATTGGAGTTTGATCGTCCGATCGTGGAGGACGGGTTGAAGAATATTCAGTTGTTGGAAATGGTGGATTCTGTCTTGACCCCGGTCGACTTTAACTTGAAACATGACAGTCTGAAAATTCGTAAGTATTATTTGGAGTATAAATGGAAACCGGAAACGGAATACCGGTTGTCGATTGATTCGATGGGTATATATAGTATTTACGGGTTGTATAATAACAAGCTCGTGAAGGATTTTAAAACGAAAGCGGTTGAGGATTACGGGAATATTATCGTGAACGTAAGTGAGGCAACAACCCCGATTATCTTACAACTTTATCAGGGTGATAAGGATATTAAGGTGCTGGAGGAACGAACGATCAAGGGAAATGGTAAAGTCGTGTTTGATTACTTGGGAGAGGGAACTTACATGATCCGGGCAATTCTTGATCGGAACGGAAACGGGAAATGGGATACGGGTAATTACTTGAAACATTTGCAGCCGGAAGAGGTGAAATATTTGCCCACGGAGATAAAATTGAAAAAGAATTTCGATGTTGAGCAAGACTTTGACATGAGTAAAACGTATAAGAGGGAAGATCCGAGTAAAAGGAAGAATACAGAAGGAGATAAAAAAAGAAATAGAGCTAATCGATGAGAGCGATTATACTGATAGTTACATTGTTTGTGAGCCTTCCTGCCATATCGCAGAAGAAGTTGCCTAACGTGATAGAGAAACTGACTTACAGGGGCTATTACAACTGGAGCTTTATCTGGATTAACGCGGGTTCGGTGGAAATGACCGTACAGCCTTCCGATAAGTATCCGAATGCCCAGTGCATATTTGCCGTGGGGTATTCCAACCCTTCGTGGGATTGGGTGTTCAAGTTGAGAGATACGTTGATTTCGCATCATGATAGCATGACTTATAAACCTTACGAGTTTTCGAGAAAAGCGCACGAGGGGAATTACCATAAAACGTTCGATTACGTGTGGGATTATGATAGCGGGGTGATTCATGCTAATATACACCGGATCGGTAAATACCAGCGTAAAGATACGATTAAATTGTTGCCGGACACGTACGATATGTTGTCCGTGGCGTGGTATGCAAGGGAATTGGATTTTGATAACTACAAGAAAGGAGACCAGATCCCGATACGTATTCTACTGGACGATAAAGTGTATGATTTATATGTTCGTTATTTGGGGAAAGAAAAAGTGAAAACGGATAGCGGGCGGCGGATGTGTCACGTGTTTTCTCCCTTGCTCGTGGCCGGTGACGTGTTTAAAGGGGGAGAGAATATGAAGGTATGGGTAAGTGATGACGAGTATCGTATTCCCGTGATGGTTGAGGCCAAGATTATCGTGGGATCGGTGAAAGGAATCTTGGATGAGGCCAATAGTAAGTTTTAGCAATTAAAATTATTGATTACTATGAAAAATATCGTATTTGTTTTCGTGATGGTTTTAATGTTAGGTTCTTGTAAGGATGCCACGAAGAACCTGATGCCTTCCGTGACAGGAAAAATCAATCAGGTATTGGTTATTGCCGAGAAAAATATGTGGGATGGTGCCGTGGGTGACACGATCCGGGAATTCTTTGGACAAGATCAGGATGGATTACCTCAGGCTGAACCTATTTTTGACGTGTTGAATTTGCCGGAGAAGTATTTCGACAAGAACATGAAAGGACACCGTAACGTATTGCAAGTCGTGATTTCTCCTTCCGTAGACTCTGCTTACGTGCGGTATGCAGATAGCCCGTGGGCCAAAACTCAGAAGTATGTAAAAATTGCGGCTCCGGATCGGAAAACCTTTTTTAAGTTGTTTGATGAGAATAAATTGAAAATCCTTGGCATATACGCCAAGGCCGAGCGTGACCGGTTGATATCGGTTTACAAGCGGACGGCGGATACTCGTATCTTTAACTTGTTCAAGAAAAAGTATAATATACTGTTGTATTGTCCTACCGGGTATTACGTGAACAAGGACACGACGGATTTCGTGTGGATGTCGAGCGAAACCACGAAAAATAGTAAAGGTATCATATTCTTCACTGAAAAGTATGAACATGAAAGCCAGTTTAATTACGCGATTATTTTTGATCGGGTGAACGAGGAGTTGAAAAAACATATTCCCGGTCCACGTGAAGGATCGTATATGGCATTGGATATGGAGGTGCCTTATACTGCCGTGCAATACAAGTATAACGGGCATTATGCCGTGTTGTTCCGGGGGCTGTGGATGGTTGAAAATGACTTCATGGCGGGACCGTACGAGTTGAATGTGGTGCTGGACGAAGAATATCAGCGGGTGATTTATATGATGGGGTACGTGTACTACCCGAACGAGGAGAAACGGGACATGATGAAACAAGTGGATGCTATCCTAAACACCATGGTGATTGATTATAAAGATAAAGAAGAGAAGACGAAGTAATCAATGAGATATTTGATATTATTTTTGGTGATAGCATCCGCGTGTACGGATGCTATTTCCGTGAATGTACGAGACGGGATTGAACGGTTTGAGGCTTACCGGAATTTGGTGAAAGGTAAGCGAGTTGGTATCGTGGCCAATCATACGTCACGAGTGGACACTGTGCATGGTGTCGATTTCTTGTTGGGCAAAGGTATTAACGTGGTACGGATTTTTTGTCCGGAACATGGGTTTCGGGGAACTGCCGATGCCGGGGAGACAGTGGGAGATTATATTGATGCAGGAAGTGGCTTGAAAGTGGTATCCCTGTATGGGAAGAAAAAGAAACCGCAGCCGGAGGATCTGTCGGGAATAGACGTGATGATTTTTGACATGCAGGATGTGGGAGTACGTTTCTATACTTATCTGTCCACGTTGCATTACGTGATGGAAGCCTGTGCGGAACAAGATATTCCGCTGATCGTGATGGATCGTCCTAATCCGAATGCTTTTTACGTGGATGGCCCGGTCCTGCAGAAAGAGTTTAAATCTTTTGTCGGGATGCACCCGGTTCCGGTCGTGTACGGGATGACGATAGGTGAATATGCCGGAATGATTAACGGGGAAGGCTGGTTGAAAGATAACGTGATTTGTAATCTGACCGTAATTTCTTGCGAGGGATGGAAGCGGGAACAGCCTGTGACGTTGCCTTATGCCCCGTCTCCGAATTTACCGGATTCAGTTTCTATCATACTTTACCCGTCAACTTGTTTTTTCGAGGGAACGGTAATTAACGAAGGGCGCGGGACATTGCATCCGTTTCAAGTGTTCGGGCATCCGAGTTTGAAGGGGATGCCTTATTCTTATGTGCCTCGCCCGATCAAGGGTATGAGTATGCAGCCCAAATGTAAGGGGCAAACCTGTTACGGGATGGATTTGCGAGGGGAATATTACACTATTTTAAAAATGAAACGTCTGAATTTGGCTTGGTTATTGCAGGCTTATCAAGAGTATAAAGGCAAGGAACCCTTTTTTAATGCTTTATTCAATAAGTTGGTAGGGAACGATAAAGTGCAGCGACAATTGAAAGAAGGAGCGACAGAAGAAGAGATTCGAGCCGGATGGCAGGATGAGGTTGCAGGGTTTATGAAAGTGAGAGAAAGGTATTTGATTTACGATTGAGAAGACGTGGTTAGCGGGAGGTAATCACCTAATCTAAAATTGTAAGTTAATTGGATCATTAAATCTAAAATCGTGATGTGGCGTTTATTAAAGTATTTCTTTATTTCACTGTTAGTATTGGTGATATTAGTGTGTGCTTCGATAGGCATCGTATTGAATTTTATCTTTACCCCGGAGAAGTTGACTCCTATCGTGGAGAAAAGTGCCAATGAATTTTTGAATGCGGAAGTACACTTTGATGCGATCAAGTTAACCTTTTTCTCGACTTTCCCGGAATTCGGGCTTGAGATGCGAAATGGTAGCGTGGTGACGAAAGTCTTTCAGGATTCGTTGAAACAGGAGAATGTTTACGCCGCTACTGATTCATTGATGAGTTTTAAGCGTTGTCGGCTGATTGTGAATCCGATGGCTTATCTGTCTCGGAAGGAAGTTATCGTGAAAGAATTGCGTTTGGAAGAACCGCAAATATACGCTTATATTGACACGAACGGAGTACCCGGTTGGAATGTAATGCGGGAGTCTGCTGAACAGGATTCCGTGGTCATGGTGGAGACGGATACGATTCAAGAAAAAGTGATTGAGGGTATAGATATTCGTAACATTCGTATCGAGGGGGGAAAACTCGTGTTTGATGATCGTGCGAATAAACTTTATGCCCGATTGGAGGGGGTCGGATTGAAAATCGATGGAAATTTTATGGAGCGGAAGGCTGACTTGCAGTTGGATGTGAAAGCAAAGAATATTCTTTTTTGGCAGGAAGGTAATTTACTCGTGAAGCGTTTGCGGTTTGGATTGCAAACAGGAATGCGTTTGGATCGAGATTCTATGCTTTACGTGTTGGATAAAGCTGTTATGAGGGTTAATAGAATGAAATTCGGGGTCGGAGGACGTTTGCAGGCAGATTCGTTAAATCATTTGTTGGACGTGGACCTGACCTTTGGGATAAAGGTTCCTTCTTTGAAAACTCTGCTTGACCTTGTTCCGGAAACAGTACTTAAACATGATGAAAACGTGACAGTATCGGGAGAGGTGCTATGCCGGGGAACGTTGAAGGGAAAATATGGAAAGGATCGGGTTCCCGTGTTGGATGCTCGTTTCAAAATAAATGAAGGTTCCGTGAAATATGAGGGGATGCCTTATTCGTTGGATAAGTTGGATGTTGACTTGGAAGGTGTCGTTGATTTACAGAAAGAACAACCTTCGTTCTTGAAATTGAATCGGTTTTACGTGAAGGGGACAGATATGGATGTGGATTTAAATGGCCGGGTGGATCAATTACTTTCTAATCCTTTGATTACGGCAAGCGTGAAAGCGGATGTCGATTTTTCTATATTGCCCCAAATATTCCCGATACAAGAGGGGGTGACGTTAACGGGAAGTTTGAATGCCGGGCTAAAAGGAAATGTTTTATTGGCTGACATAAAGAATAAAAACTATGGAAAACTGGATATTCGAGGAGGGTGTCAATTAAAGAATGTCTTGTTAGCCAGCGAAAAGGATAGTTTGAAATTACGTTCAAAATCTGTGATATTGGGATTCGGAACCAACATGGAAGATAAGACTATCTTGCAGGAAAAGAACCTGTTGAATGGAATCTTTGGTTTTGATAGTGTCGATATACAGTGGAAGAATGCTTTAACCTTTCACATGGATACTTCTTACGTGAAGGTAAAAACTTCTCCCTTGCGAGATACCACGGCTGTCGCTTCTATGTCGGCAGACATTCGTTTCGGGTGGATTGACTTGGTGATGGGTGACTCCCTGCGGTTCCGGATGGGAAATAGTGTGGCTAATTTTGCCTTGGCTCCCTCACCGGAAGATAAAAAGCTCCCGTTGGTAAAAGCGAAGGTCAATATGGATAGTTTACGGGTAAGAGCTAGAGGGAATCGTTTACGGTTGGCGAATGCCGGATTTGATCTTTCGGGAGTTCCAGACCGGAAAAATAAACGTCAATGGCTTGTCAGTGGTGTGGTTGGCTTTAAGGATATGCGGGTATACACCCCCTTGTTTCCTCTGCGGATGCGTATGCCGGGGACGAAGATTACTTTAAGTCCCGGACATATTAAATTGAATGGTGCAAAGTTGAAGATGGGACGTTCTGATCTTCTGTTAACCGGGGAAGTATACAATCTGGCGGGTGCATTTTTGCGGCAGGAGGATTTGAAAGCTAATTTGAAGGTGAGATCGAATATGATCAATTGCAATCAATTGATGAAAGCCATGGAAGTTGGGGCTGCCAATCGAATAAAGATGAAGTGGGGGACAGAAGAGGAATTGAGTGAGGATGAATTGTCTGATGTGGATTTGGCGGCTGATTCCACGTACGTGGTTGACTCTACCATGTCTGTTTTTGTTGTTCCTCCCGGTGTTGATTTCACGTTTGAAACGAATATAAAAAAGGTGTTATACGGGAAATTGGAATTGGATAGTATTCACGGGAAGGTGGTGATGCAAAATCAATGTATTGAATTGTCTGATTTGAGTATGCGTTCTATGGCGGCAGATGTGAAGACCACGATGCTGTATAAGGCTTCCGGAAAAGAGAAAGCGTACACTGGTTTTGATTTGCGAATGGATGATATTGATGTGGGAGCATTAATTAATTTTATGCCTTCCCTAGACACTATTGTACCGATGTTACGTTCTTTCGATGGTTTGGTAAATTTCCATATGGCAGCAGAGACTGAGCTGGATTCCACGATGATGGTTGATTTGCCGACGTTACGAGCCGTGGCTTACATTGATGGTAAGGATTTGGTATTGATGGATGGAGAGACGTTTTCGGAAATTTCCAAGATGCTGATGTTTAAAAATAAGGAACGTAATTTGATTGATAGCGTGGCTGTGGATTTTCGTATAAAGGATGGCATGATTGAAGTATTTCCCTTCTTGGTCGAGGTGGATCGTTACAAGGTAGCAGTAGGGGGAGAGCATAAAATAGATATGACATTTAATTATCATATTTCCGTGCTGAAGTCGCCGGTACCTTTCAAATTAGGAGTAGACATTTATGGGTCTATGGAGAAGATGAAATTCAAGATCACGAAGGCTAAATACAAGAACCTGTTTATCCCTTCCAAACGGGCGAAAGTAGATAGTGCACAGATTAATGTACGAAATCAGATTCGTCAGATGTTGCAGGCGGCGAAGAAGTGAATATAATGAATAGGAAATGAATACAGATTTTACAATCAGAACTGCTCGGCAGTCCGATACCGCAGAACTCAGCGACTTATTTCAAAATACAGTCCTCACAATAAACAAACGAGATTATTCACAGGCAGAAGTGGAAGATTGGGCGTCATGTGGTAATGATCTCTCTCGTATAGAAGAAATGATTAGGACACATTATTTCATTGTGGCCGTTAATCGGCAGGCGCAAATTGTTGGCTTTTCATCTATAACAAAACAGGGATATTTGCATTCCATGTTCGTTCACAAAGATTTTCAAGGTAGAGGCATTGCCTCGATGCTTTTAGATGAAATAGAACAGTATGCAAATATAACCGGAATTATGCGGATTATGTCAGAAGTTAGTTTAACTGCTCGTCCGTTCTTTGAAAAAAGAGGTTATATTGTCGAGAAAGAGCAGAAGCGCAAGGCAAATTTACTTTCTCTTACAAATTTTTGGATGGCCAAGGGGGAGACGAAATGAAATTTTATAAGGGACGTATTCCAGCTTGTGGTGTCTTTTGTGGAGGTTGTCCGATGTACATGAGAGAAGAAAGACCTTGTCAAGGAGCCGACTTGAATCGTTCTCGTTGTGAAAAATGTAAAACATTTCATTTATGTTGCTTGGAGAAAGGGATAACACATTGTTTCCAATGTACGGATTTTCCATGTGCCAAATTTAAAGGATTTGCCAAACGTTGGTTAAAGTATGGACAGAATTTTGTTGAAAATCAAGAACTCTTAAAAGGCATGGGCGAAGTTGGCTTTTTAAAATATTACAATGGAAAAGTTATAGATTAAGTTTTACTATTTTCTCAATAGGAAGATTATTTAGCTGAAGAAACGTTGAAAAAGTAGTTTTTTGCAGAAAAATAGAAAGGATGCCCCTAAAAGCATCCTTTCATTTTATATATAGGTTTTAAGAATCAAACCCACGGTTCAGTATATGAACTTCCCGAGTTCGCTGATAATCGTGAGCTTATTACCTTTTCCCTCGTCGTTATCGTAGCAACGACCAACGATTTGGGCGTCAATGTTAAAGCTTTTGGAAATGGCGATAATGTCATCGGCGATCTCTTCACCCACGTAGATCTCCATGCGGTGACCCATGTTGAACACCTTGTACATCTCTTCCCATGGGGTCCCCGATTGTTCTTGAATCAACTTGAACAAGGGAGGAACGGGGAACATATTATCCTTCACGATGTGCATATTCTCCACGAAATTCATCACTTTGGTCTGGGCACCACCGGAGCAGTGTACCATGCCGTGAACTTGTTTCCGGTACTTGTCAAGCACCTGCTTGATTACCGGGATGTACGTACGGGTCGGAGACAATACCAGTTTCCCGGCATCAATGCCCAATCCGGCAATTTCGTCTGTTAGTTTGCATTTCCCGGAATAAACGAGTTCTTCCGGTACGGAGTTGTCATAGCTTTCCGGGTATTTCTCTGCCAAATATTTGGCAAACACGTCATGTCGGGCAGATGTCAGTCCGTTAGAACCCATTCCACCATTATATTCTGTTTCATAACTCGCTTGTCCGTAAGAGGATAATCCGATTATCACGTCTCCCACTTTGATCCGGTCGTTTGAAATTACGTCCGAACGTTTCATCCGGCAAGTTACCGTGGAGTCCACGATAATAGTTCTTACCAGGTCTCCCACGTCTGCGGTTTCTCCTCCGGTGGAATAGATATTGACTCCCAACTTCCGGTATTCCTCGATCAACTCTTCCGTTCCGTTGATGATGGCTGCGATAACTTCTCCCGGTATCAGTTTCTTGTTTCTTCCGATCGTGGAAGAGAGCAGGATATTATCCACGGCCCCCACGCAGAGTAAGTCATCAATGTTCATGATTAGAGCATCTTGTGCGATCCCTTTCCACACGGATAAATCTCCGGTTTCCTTCCAATACATATAGGCAAGTGAAGACTTTGTACCGGCTCCATCGGCATGCATGATGTTACAATAACTTTTCTGCCCGCCTAAATAATCGGGGATAATCTTACAGAAAGCTTTCGGGAAAATACCTTTGTCGATGTTCTTTATGGCATTATGCACATCTTCTTTAGATGCAGACACTCCTCGCTGGTTATATCTTTCGTCTTTTCTCATAACAATTGAAAATTGAAAATTGAAAGTTGAAAATGAATGTTTCTCATGAAAATCCATCTTCAAGGATTCAAATTATCTTGATGTTAGCACTGACTTATTATCTCCACGCAAAGGTAGATATAATTTTCAATTTTCAATTTTCAATTTTCAATTAATTGCTCGTTTATCCAGCAATTCCATGAAACGTTCCTTGTAAGAATCGGAAATGGGGATATAGAGTTTTCCGAACACGATTCGGTTCCGTTCGATGGTTTTAATTTTGTTGATATTGACGATATAGGAACGGTGTACCCGGATGAATATGTCTCCGGGGAGATGGTCCTCGATACTCTTCATGCTCATCAGCGTGAGAATACCTCCCTCCTTGTCCTCGGTTTGGATGCGAATGTAATCTTTTAGAACCTCGATGGAAAGAATTTCTTTCAACTGGATTTGGATCAATTTGTAATCGCTTTTCACGAAAATAGAATCCGGTACGTTGGCAGAAACGTTTTCCACCCGGCTCATTTCGCTCCATCGTAAAGCTTTCGTGGCCGCCCGGAGAAATTCCGTGTAGTTGAACGGTTTCAGCAGGTAGTCTAGCGCATCAACCCGAAAGCCTTCCAGTGCGTATTGCTCGAAAGCGGTGGTGAATATGATTTTCACTTTGTTGCCCACGAGGCGGGACAGTTCCAGTCCGTTGAGTTCGGGCATCTGAATATCCAGAAAAACCAGATCTATCGGTTCTTCCTCTATGACGGAAAGTGCTTTCACGGCACTATCACATTGTGCGACTAGGTGTAGGAACGGTGTCCGGCTCACGTAACTCTCTAGCAAATCCAAAGCTAACGGTTCATCATCCACGATGAGGCAATTCAGTGTCATGTCCTTTCGTTTTAAAGTTGAATAAGTAGTTCCGTGATAAATCGGTTGTTAAGGGTTTCTGCCTTAAAGATATATTTTCCCGGATAGAGTAATTCCAGACGGCGTTTTAAGTTCGTTAACCCGATACCGGAACCACTCCGGTCGTTATCTTTTTTAGGATAGTTACTGTTCTCCACGAGACAGTTGAGTCGGTTGTTTTCCTGTAATTCGAGTTTGATATTGATAAATGATTCCTGCGTGCTACTGACCCCGTGTTTAAACGCATTTTCAATCAGTGGGATAAACAATAGCGGGGCTATCATGGCCCTGTTGCCTCTTTCCGGAATGGAAACTTCCAGCCGTGTACTTTTGGGTAAGCGAAGGCTCATTAGCTCGATATAGCTTTCCATGAACTCGAATTCTTTGTCTACCGACACGAAATGCTGGTTATTCTCGTATAGGACGTGACGTAACATGCGGCTAAGATCGTGAACAGCATACTGGGCCTTGTCTTGGTTGATAGCGATAAGCGAGTAGATATTATTTAACGTGTTGAATAAAAAGTGCGGGTTCAACTGGCTTTTCAAGTTTTGAAGTTCCGCCTCGGCCTGAGCTTTTTTTAGTTCTTGTTTCTCGTTCTCGGTTTCATACCATCCCCCGGTCATTTTGATTGCCACGCTGAGGGCGACAGTCAATGCCATGAGCATCATGTCCCGGGCGATAAACACGTACCGGGGTGGTCTAGGTAGGGACTCTTGTAACTCTTTCAAGGCTTTCGGAGTGGGTTCTGACAAATGTTTCCGGTGAAAGTCCTGCCAGAAATGAAGGCTGGCTCCCAAAAGCATCACGAGAACGATATTACTTAAAATGAATGCTGATACTTTTCGGCGGAAAAGCTGTCGTTCGATTAGCCAGAGAAAATTCGTGTAAAATATAATAAGACAACTTAACGGGACGAAACAGTACCCCAAATATCTGTTTAGGGTAATTGAAACACCTTCTCCGCGATAGAAGAAAAAGGGAAGGGCAAAGAATATTCCCCATCCAAGCACGTGGATGGCTCCCGTTAATATCTTCTTGTTCTGTGTCTTTTGCATTATATCGTCTTTCTCCACTTGCAAAGGTATAAAAAAGTTACAAGTTATAGGGTTGCAAGTTACAAGTTTATGGAAGAAGTTCTGTCGAACCGGTAATTTGAAAACTTGCAACCTGTAACTGCCGAGTTTCCCGGCAATCTATTCGTATCGTATAGCATCGATTGGGTTTAACTGGGATGCCTTTTGTGCCGGATACCAGCCAAAGAATATTCCGGTAATCGTGCAGACCAGGAAGGAAAGCACGACAGAATACATCTGGATGTATATGGGCCAGCCGATAGCGTATTTAATAATAAGTGATGAACCGATTCCAAGAATTACCCCGATAATACCTCCCGTGACGCTGATAATGACCGCTTCGATAAGGAATTGGAATAGAATGTGTCGTCCTTTTGCCCCGATGGACATACGGAGACCGATCTCCCGTGTTCGTTCGGTGACGGATACATACATGATGTTCATGATTCCGATGCCGCCGACAAGTAATGATATGCCGGCGATACAAGCCAACAGGACGGTCATTAAGTCGGTCGTCGTACTCATCATGGAACTGAGTTCTTCTTGCGAGCGTACGTGGAAATCGTCTTCATCTCCCGTGGCTATTTTATGATTCTGGCGTAGGGTAGCGGATATTTCCTCGATTGCTTCTTCGGAATCGTCTTCCGTGACGGCCGAGGCGAATATTCCTTGAATGTAGGTGATGGCCAACAGACGTTTCTGTATAGTGGTATAGGGGGCGATAATCATATCATCTTGGTCCTGTCCCATGGAGTTATATCCTTTGGGTGTCAATACTCCGATGATGCGGAAGGGGGTTTTGTTGAACCGGATGGTCTTTCCCAGTGGTTCTTCTCCCTTCGTGAATAGGTTATCAACGACGGTTTGTCCCACGATACATACTTTTGCGGAAGTTTTGATGTCGTGATCCGTGAACATCTCACCTTCCCCCACGCTGAACTTCCGAATGTCAAGATAATCCTGGTTTACTCCGTAGATGGTTGTCGGGGCATTATTGGCTCCATATATAACTTGACCGCTTGAATTGACGGAAGGGGTACATTTGTCGATCAAATCCACGTCACGAACGATCGCCTCGTAATCCTCCAGCTTCAGCGTTTGCATACTGCTGGCACTTTGACGGACTCCCCCGAACTTCCCGTTCCCGGGATGGATCATGATCATGTTGGAACCCATCTCTGATATTTGGTCACGAATGCTACGTTTTGAGCCTTGCCCGATAGCCAGCATGGAAATCACGGACCCAACCCCGATAATGATTCCCAACATAGTCAGGAATCCCCGGAACTTGTTGTTAGCCAAGGCTCGTAAAGCTATTCGTATTAAATTTGCGTAGTTCATGTGTTAATTTTAGATTTATGATGTTAGATTTTAGATTGAACCACCTCCCACTTTCAGGTAATATTTCATTCTAAATTTTAAATTCTACATTTATTTAATCGTTTTCTTTCGGTAGTGCATCCAGTACTTCTTTAGCCGAGGCTACGTTTGGGTTAACCGTGTCTTCCGTAATATGACCGTCCCGTAGAACGATATTTCGACTGCTGAACTGGGCAATTTCGGGATTATGGGTTACGAATATAATGGTTCTTCCTTCCGCATGGAGACGTTGAAAGAGCGTGAGAATTTCAAATGAAGTACGGGAATCTAGGTTGCCCGTAGCCTCGTCGGCAAGTAGGATTACCGGATCGTTCACGATAGCCCGGGCGATGGCAACACGTTGTTGCTGTCCGCCGGACATCTGGTTGGAACGATGGTTGATCCGGTCACTTAATCCCACGGCCTTCAAAGCCTCCAGCGCTTTTTCCCGGCGTTCCCGGGATGAAAAGGATGGATTATAAAGTAACGGTAATTCCACGTTTTCCACGGCTGTTGTTTTGGGTAACAGGTTATATGATTGGAACACGAATCCGATTTTACGATTTCTCAGTGAAGCCCTGTCATTTTTCCCCATATCCCTAACCGCGATACCATCGAGGTAATAGTCCCCCGAGGAGGGAGTGTCGAGGCATCCGAGGATATTGAGCAGGGTGGATTTCCCGGAACCACTCGTACCCATTATCGTCACGAACTCTCCGGCACGGATCGAGAATGATATACCGCGCAAAGCATGAACGGTTTCAGATCCGACCTTAAAATCCCTCCTCAGGTTTTCTATTTTTATAATATCATTTGCCATGATTTCAATCTTATACGATAATTATTTCTTCTTTTGTCCCGGACGTGGTGGCATGAATGGGTTGGATTCCTCGTTGCCTCCTTGAGGGACTATTTTTTTGTTGCGTTGAACTCCTACAATTAGGCGAGAACCTTCCTGTATTCCCTCTTTTACTTCAGTGTATATTCCATCACTGACCCCCACTTTGATCACTTTGGGAACGATGCCTTCTGCCGTTTGCAACCAAACTACTTTTTCTCCTTTTCCTGTTTGTGGAGCTAGTGTGGTCTGTGGGTTTTCCGGGTCAATTTCCGGGGTAAAACGGAAAGCTTTCAACGGGGCCAGCAGAATGTCGTTTTTCTCCATCGTGTAAACCGTGATATTTGCGGTCAGTCCCGGTTTCAGTTTTAACTCGGGATTCGGGGCATCAATAACTACTTCGTAAGTTACCACGTTAGATTCCGTAGTCGGGTTCAATCGTACTTGAGTCACGTCTCCCTCGAACGTGTCATCCGGGAAAGCGTCGACCGTGAACGTCACGCGTTGTCCTTCGAGTACTTGACCGATATCAGCCTCGTCCACGTCAGCGATCACTTGCATCTTGCGCAAATCGTTGGCGATAGTGAACATGGTCGGGGTTTCGAAACTGGCGGCAACTGTTTGTCCCTCTTCCACCTCTCTGGATAAAACTACCCCGTCGATTGGCGAGTAAATCGTGGCATAATCAAGATTGGATTGTGCTTTTACCAGCGTGGCTTGTGCTTTTTCGTAGGCTTGTTGTGCTTTCTCGTACTGGTATAATGCTTCTTCGTATTCTGTTTCGCTGATTAAATTTTTTTCGTGTAACTGGTGCAAGCGCTTGAAATTTTTATCTTGATACTCGAATTCACTTTTGCTTGATTTTAGATTTGCCATTTCAGATTTCAGTTCGGCTTCCAGTAGTTTTCTATCGAGTTCCGCAAGTAATTGTCCTTTTGTCACGACGGAATTGTAGTCCACGTAAATGTGTGAAATTGTTCCGGAAACCTGGGTACCCACGTCGACTTTGGTAATTGGTTCTATCGTTCCCGTGGCGGTCACTGTATTATTAATAGAGCCTTTTTTCAGTTCGACAGTCTCGTACGTCGTCACTTTCTTATCTCCCGAACGGAAGAAGAAAAAGGCTCCGACGATAACGGCGATGGCGATGATTATGGTAACAATCTTTTTCATGTTGTTCTATAATTAATATTTTACATTAGATTTCGATAGGTTGATTACGGTAGAAGTTGAGCAGTTTGAGTGAAAGAATCGCCTCGAACTTTGCTTGAATCTGTTCTTGTAAGGCAGAAAGATAATTGTTTTTTTCCGTGAGTAATTCCACCGTGTTTTTCATGCCAGCGTCGAATTGTTCTTGAACGAGGTTGTAACTCATCGTGGCCGATTTCACGCTGTTCGTGGCAGCAACGTATCTACTTTGTGCGGAGATCACGTTCTGGTGGAGTGTTTCTACCGTTTTCCACAGTTCCTTGCGGGTATTCAACTCTTCCAGTCGGGCTGTTTCCGTTTGTAATTTTGCTTTCTCAATGGCTGATTTGATCTGACGATTTTTAGAAATGGGGATACTAATATTGAGCCCCACATTCTCGTTTAATCGATTATTTAGTTGTTTTGAAAAAGAGTGGTCTGATTCCGAATCATGGTTCGTGGCCACGGATGCGCTAAGTGAGATGCTGGGCAAGCGATCTCCTGCTGCGATCTTTTCTTCCAGCCGTGCCGATTCCACGTTCAACTGGCTGTTCTTCATTTCCGGCATGGTTTCTAGGGCGATCTGGTAAACTTCCAAGGGAGAAGGTGCCGGGGTGAGTACTTGGGTGGCCTCCAATTCCGGGAAATAGATGTCAAAACTATCCGTTGGGTCGAGTTCTAATAATTGTTTTAGTTGTAATTTGTTCAAAGTGAGAGTATTTTCTGCCATTGTCACGTTGTACTGATCGTTGCTGTATTGTGCTTCAATCTGGGCGTAATCGCTAGGGGCTATTGAACCGGCAGCCAGTAATTCTTTGGAACGTGCCAGCTGGGCGGCAGAGGTTTCCAACGTTTGGTGGTTGGTTTTTAGCGATTCGTTTGCGTAAAGTATTTGCAGGTAGGCCTCGGTGACGGCAATTTCGATGTCGTTCTCGGCTATGTTTACTTGGTACTCTTGGGCTATGTTCGTTATTTGTTGCTGACGGATCGTGCGAGTTAATTTACTCCCGTTGTAAATTGTCAGCCCCCCGTTTAGGGTGTAATTACCCGTGTAAGCACTCTGAGACTTGAATTTACCATCCGATTGTTCTGTTTTCTGGTGTCCCCAGTTTTGCGAACTGTTGAATGTTAACGATGGAAAAAGCTGTGCTTTTGCTTGTAATAAATCTATGTAAGCATTTTGTTGCGTTACTTTTGCCGATTGTACCTGGATGTTATTTTTCCGGGCATAATCAATACAATC